>JADMIO010647398.1_pt1 | contig 72058 bp, 68 predicted proteins | sample 8958161 | NCBI WGS metagenome assembly JADMIO01 (sample SAMN16585339, study PRJNA669376) | soil metagenome | isolation source: Crop rotation soil | place: USA: Cullars Rotation, Alabama | collected 2011 | reverse complement strand
CGCGACAACTTGTCCACGTGGAATTCTAAGCTTAGGATCCCAATGTGCTGGAAAGAAGCTGGCCAGTAAGCTGGCCAACACAAGCTTCGACATTTGGTTTTCCTCCCTCATATTCCGGATCGAGCCGGATGCTGGTGCGCCTATCGGCGGACGATCGCTGGTGACTTCGCATCCGCGAGCCACAGTTGCTGCGCGGGCTCCTTCGCCGCCAGGTCGATCGAATAAATGCTTCTTTGCGGCGAACCGATCAGCGGAACGTGCGTGACCTCATACAGGATGGTGCTGTTGTCGGCCCACTCGATCTGGTCGTCCACCGAATCGGGAACCTTGATCACCCGCTCCTTCATGGTCTGCAGGTCCAGGATGGCTGGCGCCCACGTGGTCGCATCGACGCGGCGCTTGAATGCGATGAGCTTCCCGTCGGGCGACAGCGATGGGCATTCGACCCCAGGGTGCATGACCTGGATCGATCGGCCGCTGACCGTGCCTTCACCGAGATAGGGTGCTCCGCCGAAGTACACGGTCACATAGAAGTGATCCGACTGCCGGGGATCGAAGGTGACGCCCCAGAGATTGAGATCGATCGTGTCGACGGGCCGACCCTTCCACGAGATGGCCCACTTCTGGATGTCTTGCGCCGTGGCGCCGTCGACCCGCCGCGTGATGACCGTCTCGGTGGAGAAGCTCGTTCCTCCGACCCCGAGGTAGCTGTGGCCGGAGGTGAATGTGGTCGTCGCGGCATACAGGCCATCGGCCGAGATCCGCGCCCGGCTCGGAATGCCGCCGATGGCACGCGCGAATGCGGTGATCCTGGCGATCGACGGCGAGTACAGGTAGGTGGTGATCGGCGTGAATTGGCCAGGCGCGCCCGGCAAGGACTGGGTCAGGCAGACGATTTCGCCGGAAGCCGCCGCATGGACACGGTTGCAGCCGATGTTCAGCGGCGTGCGAGAGACCGGCCTGTTCGCCTTGTCGAGCACAACGCGCTCGACCGGGTTGTAGCGCGTGGGATCGCTGGGCCGAACGACGTAGGCGATCCGCGTGCCTTCAGCGTCTTGGGCAAGGCCCAAGAATGGCGCGAGCATGAACAGACAGAGGCAGGCTCGTTGGAGTCTGCGGCTCAGCATGCGAGCTCCCTCTTCATTTGCCAACCCACCGCGACCAGCACAGCAACCGAAAGACCTGCTGCGAATGTCATGGTGGCTGCTGTGACGCCAAACTGCGTCCACAGGGCACCGAACAGCACGGATGACAAGAACCTTCCCGCTCCGATGGACGTCGCCAGAAGGGCCAGCCCTCTTGCGCGAACAGCAGGATCGAGTGCCGCGGCAGCCGCCGCCACGATGATGCCGTCGGTCGCCGCGCAGGAGATGCCGATGGTGAGCACCATCGCCACGGCTGCTGGGATCGAGTGGACGCCGCCGCTGGCCCAGACCAGATAGGTCAGCGCCAGGCCAGCATTGCCTGCGAGGTAGACCTTGATCGCTCCAACCGCATCGGCGAGGCGGCCCAGCGGCAACGCGGCGACAAGAAACCCCGTGGCGGAGACCACCGACAGCAGGGGGAAATGCTCTTGCGGGAGACCCACGCTGCGCTGGATCGAGGCATAGAGCAGTCCGTCGCTGATCGAAAAGAGCGAGGTGGCAAAGACGAACGCCATCGCCTTCGTAAACCACGCGTCGCGCATCGGCGACCAGAGGCTGCCGGTACCCAAACCCACCTCAGTGTGCGCTGCGACTGCGCTGCTTTCAGTAGCTCGCCGGAAGACCAGAATTCCCGGAATCGCGATCGCGGCAGCCACGAGGAACAACAGCTCATACTGCATCGGCATGAGCAACAGCAGCGCTGCCGCCATCAACGGCCCCAGCAGTGCTCCCGCCGCGTCCAGCCTTCGATGCAGGCCGAAGGCTCGACCGAGGCCCTCGACTGGGACACTCTGCGCGATCAAGGTATCGCGAGGGGCCGTGCGAATGCCCTTGCCCACGCGATCCAACAGCATGGCCGCCATGGCGCCGAGCAGGCCCACGAACACGCTGGAGGCCAGCAACAGCCTCGACAGGGCCGACAGGCCATAGCCCCACATCGCCACCCTGCGGGCGCCGACGCGGCCGTCGGACAACATCGCCGCGACAAGCCGCACGAGAGCTGCTCCTCCCTGGTAGATCCCATCCAGAAAGCCGACCAGGAGTGGCGACAACTGCAGCACGCCGAACAGGTATATCGGCAGCACGCTGACCACCATCTCCGACGAGATATCGGCCAGCATGCTCGACAGGCCAATGCCGTAGACGATGGGAGGGATCGCCAAGCCCCCAGTCGAACCTCTTGCGTCTGGTGCAGGTAGCTGGAATTGATACATCTGCGCGCCCCCTTCAGCAACAGGGCACCCAGCCTGACCCCCAATCTATTGGCGTATTAGATGCAACTTCCTAGGGACGGTCAATCATTTCTACTGTATTGGTAGACAAATCCTGTAATGTATTGGCTCTGTGGTTGCCAAAATAAAACTGTGATGGCTGAGCCTGTGCTCGGCCGCGTCAACGCGGCGCGTCCGACAGCCAGCTCGCCAGGTCCGTCTTCATCTGCTGGATGTCGGCCTCACGCGTGTACATCATGTGCCCCGCGCCGTAGTAGCGGTGGGTGATGCGCGAGCGCACGTCGGCGGTGATGTCGAGCTGGTCCAGGCTCCAGTCGGTGGCGCTGTAGGGCGTGCCGAGGTCGAACTGGCCGCTGGCCACGAACACCGCTAGGTGCGGCAAGCGGCGCAGAGCGCGCGCCAGGTCGGGGCTGGTGCACGCGTAGCTGTTGCCCTGCGCCTCGCCGCGGTTCCAGTTCCAGGCCTTGTGCGCCTGCTCCGACATCGGCACGTAGACGCGCTCGACCGACCCTTCGGCCGCGCCGATGCCCAGCGTGCCGCGGAAGTAATCCATCGCCGCCATGGTGTACGGCGCCACCAGCGCGTCGATCGACGGATCGAACTCCCACTCGCGCTTGCGGTCCGGGCCCATCGGGCCTGCCACGCGCGCATCGAGGCGACCGAGCACCTGGCCACGGTCGCGCAGCAGCTCGTGGAAGTAGCGCATGTCCGACACGCGCAGGTTCATGTGCTCGACCACCGGCGCAGGCAGGCCGATCAACTCGCCCACGCGGCGGGCGATACGGCTGCGCTCCTTCTCCGACAAACTCGCGCCACGGTGCAGCGCGCTCAGGTAGTCGCTGTGCACGAAGTCGAGCGCCGCCCCGCGCGCCGCTTCGGCCGAGGCCGCGAACGAGCCCTTCAGGCAGCCATGGAACTGCGCGGTGCCCGCGAAGGCGGGCAGGAACAGGCCATACGGCAGATCGTTGCGCGGCGAAAAGTCGAGCGCCTGGATATCCATCGCGCAGGAGACGAGCACCAAGCCTGCCAGCGCCACGCCTTGCTCGCACAACCGCTCGGCCATCGCCGCGCCGCGAGTCGTTCCGTAGCTTTCGCCGCACAGGTACACCGGTGAGCCCCAGCGGTGGTGGCGCGTCATCCACGCGCGGATCGCTTCGCAAAGCATCGTCACGTCGCCATCGACGCTGAAGGCCTTCTTGCGCGCCTCTTCGCTGGCCGTGAGCGAGAAGCCGGTGTGCGGCGGGTCGATGAAGACCAGGTCGAAATGCTCGAACCAGGTCAGCGGGTTGTCCTCCACGCGGTAAGGCGGCGTCGGCATTCCGCCGTCGTCGCGCACGCGCACGCGCTTCGGGCCGAGCGCGCCAAGGTGGAGGAACATCGAGGCCGAGCCGGGCCCGCCGTTGAAGGCGAAGCAGACGGGGCGCTTGCTGTCGCCGCCGTCCAGCCCGCCCTCGCCTTCGAGCTGGTACGAGGTCATGAAGATCGCCGCATCGGGCTCGCCATGCGATTCGCCCAGCATCGTGCTGCGCACCGGCACGAACGCGGCATCGGCACGGTAAGCCAGGCGCTTACCACCCAGTTGCACGGCGCCCGCGCTCCTAGCCGGCGCTTCCGCCAGGGCCTGGTCCACCGCCGCGCGCTGGCGCTTGTTGGCTTCTTCCTTTTCAGCGGTGCTGAGCACCTTGCCGGATGTGGTCTCGCTCATCGGTCTGTCTCCCGTGTCTGCTCGTGGCGTTGTGGAATGCGGGCCTCTTCAGCCGGTCAGCTGCTTGGGCCTTGGAATGCGCCGGCGCGGTAGGTGAGCACCAGCGTGTCTCGATGGCCGCTGCCGCCGGGTTGCAGCGGCTGGATCGGCGTGGATTCGTGGATCACTCGTTCATCGTCGAGCCACAGTGTCGAGAAGGGCTCGGTCAGCGTGAAGCGAAGGCCCTCGCGGCCTTGAGCGGCGAAGACGCGCGTCTCGGCGCCCTTGATGCCCTCGCGCGAGATGAGCGTCACGCCGACGAGGTCGACACCATCTCGGTGGGCGCCCTCGGGCGTCGGGCGGCCAATACCGTCGGTGGTGTCGATGCGAAACAGGTGCGCCTCGACGAACCAGCGCTGCGCGCCCTTCAAGGCCGAGGCGCTCGCTGCGCCCATCAGCAGAAAGCGATTCCACAAGGGATCGGCGAGCAAGGCTGCGTCGATGGGCTCGAAGTGCCGCTCCAGGCCGCCGTGCAGCGCGTTGTATTCCACCGGCTGCCAGTGCGGCCGATGCGGCTGCAGCGTGACCTGGTCATGCTCGACGATGAAGCAGCCGTGGCGCCGGCGGCGGTAGCGGCCGCCGTCCTTCAGGTAGGCATCCGGCGGCAGGTCGTTCCAGAAAGGCAGCCAGCTCGCGAAAGCTTCGGGCTGGGTTTCGATCAACTCGGCCGCGCCGGCCGCGCCGAGCACGGCGTAGCCCTGCCCGGCCAGTTCCCGGTCGAGCGCGCCCGGTGCGGTGATGGGGGGTGACAGCAGCATGGTGGAGCGAATGTAACTGCGGCTGCGGCCGCGATTCACCAGGTGTCGAGAAAACCCCGCCGCGGCGCCAAGGGGGTGCCCGCCGCAGCCTGCAGGCCCCGCGCCAGCCAGGCGCGTGTCTCGGCCGGGTCGATCACATCGTCGATCTCCAGGTGGCTGGCCATGTTGATCGCCTGGCCGCGCTGCATGCTGTCGGCCACCAGCTTGTCGAACAGCGCTTGCCTTCCTTCGCCAGCCGCTTCGAGCTCCTTCTTGAAGCCGAGCCGCACCGCCCCTTCGATGCCCATCGCACCAAACTCGGCGCTAGGCCAGGCCGCGGTGGCAACTGGCGCGTGGAAGTGCCCGGCCGTGAGCGCCATAGCGCCCAAGCCGTAGCCGCGCCGCAGCACCACGCTGAACACCGGCACGCGCAGCGCCGCTGCGTTGACGAACAGGCGCGAAGCATGGCGCACCATCGCCGTGGCCTCCGAAGCCGGGCCGACCATGAAGCCCGGCGTGTCGACCAGCGTGACCAACGGCAGCCCGAAGGCATCGGCCAGCTGCATGAAGCGGGCGAGCTTGTCGCAGGCCGGCGCATCGAGCGCGCCGGCCAGATGGCGCGGGTTGCTTGCAGCCAGCGCCACGGAGCGGCCCTCGATGCGCGCGAGTGCCGTGATCACCCCGAGGCCGAATTCGGCCCGCAGCTCGAGCACCGAATCCACGTCGGCCAATGTCTTGATGATCGCGCGCGGGTCGTAGAGCGCGTTGCGGTTTTCGGGCAAGGCACGGCGCAGCGCGGTTTGGTCGGCCGTTTCGCCTGCGGGCAAGGCGCCCTGGAAGTAGCCGAGGTAGCGCTTGGCCGCAGCCACCGCCGCCGATTCATCCGGCACGCGCAGGTCGATCACGCCATTGGGCCCGAGCACCGACGCGGGCCCGACGGCCTCCGGAGCCACTTTGCCGAGCCCGCCGCCTTCAATCATGGCCGGGCCGCCCATGCCGATCGAGGCGGAGTCGGTTGCGATGATCACGTCCGCGCAGCCGAGCAAGGCCGCGTTGCCGGCGAAGCAGCGCCCGGCCACGATACCCACGCGCGGCACCTGGCCGGCCAGCGCGGCCCAGCGCGCGAAGGTCGTGCAATCGAGCCCGGCGACGATCGGCCAATCGACATCGCCCGGCCGGCCACCACCCCCCTCGGCAAACAATACCACAGGCAACTTGAGCCGCTCAGCCAGCTCGAGCAATCGGTCGGCTTTCATGTGGTTGAACACACCCTGCGTGCCGGCGAGCACGGTGTAGTCGTAGGCCAGTACCGCGCAGCGGGCGCGCTCGGGGCCGAATGCGGTGGCATTGACGGTGCCGATGCCGGTGACCAGGCCATCGGCCGGCGTTTGCGCGACGAGCTCGGCGAGCGGCCGCCGGCTGCGCTGCGCGGCCACGGCGAGTGCGCCGTATTCGCTGAAGCTGCCGGCGTCGAGGAGGTCGGCCAGGTTCTCGCGCACGGTGCGACCGCCCGCGGCGTGACGACGCTGAGTAGCTTCAACGCGGGCGTCGTCGGCCAGATTCGAGCGGCGCTCGTGCAGCGCCTGTAGCGCAGGCGATTCAGCGCGCGTCGTCGCGGTGGGCGCGGTCGACGGAGCCTCGGGTACGGCCATGGCTTCGAGCACGGCCAACTCGTCGCCCTCGCCCACCGTGTCGCCCACGGCCACCGGCAATGCACGCAAGCGCCCGCTCTGCGGTGCATCGACCGGCACCTCCATCTTCATCGACTCGATGACGACCACCGCCGCCCCGGCGCCGACCGTGTCGCCGACACCCGCGTTCAGGGCGATCACCACGCCCTGGACGGGCGAACGAAGCGTGAGGACAGTCATGCCGCATGCTAGCCGCCCCCCGCCGCCACGCGCTTTGGCACGTAGACTCCGGCCAACGATCATTGTTGGCCGCTGCCGGTCACGAATCGTCGATGCACGCCCCGCCGCCCTCCTCGGACCATCGCCTCAACTTCGACCAACTGCAGCTGGCGCTGTCAATGTCGGGCGTCAGCGTATGGCGCATGGACATCGCTACCCAGCGCGTGCACGCCAACGACGAGGGCTTCCACATGCTGGGGCTCACGCCGCGTCCCGAAGGCTGGTCTTCCGAAGAGCTGCTGAGCTCCCTGCATCCGGACGACCAGCAGGCCGTGATCGAGTCCGCACACCAGGCGCGCCTGGAGAACCGGCCGGTCGAGGTGATGGCGCGTTTTCGGCATGCCGACGGACGCTGGCACCACATCCTCACGCGCCGAACACCCATCCGCAACGCAGCGGGCGATCTCGTGTCCTTCCTCGGCATGGCGATCGACGTGACCGAGCGCGTGGCCACTGAGCAGAGCCTGTCCAACGCCAACCAGCGCATCGCGCTGATCGCGCGCACCACCGGCATTGGCACGTGGGAGTGGGACCTGCCTGATGGCGAGAGCCGCTGGGACGAGCAGATGTTCCTGCTGCGCGGCCTGCCGCCCGCCCCGAGGGCGCCCAGCCTGGCCGAGATGACCGAGCTGCTGCATCCCGACGACCGCGACTACGTCAGCCAGCAGATCCTGCGCGCGTCCGGCGGAGGTGGGCCGACGCAGTACGAGTTCCGCGTCCTCCTGCCCGATGGTCAGGTGCGCTGGCTGGCGTCGCGTTCGGTGCCGACCTTCGACGAGCATGGCCAGTTGGTGCGCCGCATTGGAGTGAACTGGGACATCACCGCCAGCCGCGAGGCCGAGGCGCAGCGCCAGGCCAAGGCACTGGCCGAGCGCGAGAGCCAGGCCAAGTCCGAGCTGCTGGCGCGCATGAGCCACGAGCTGCGCACACCGCTGAACGCGATCCTCGGCTTCAGCGAGCTGCTGATCGCCAGTGGCGATTCGCTGGACGGCCATGCGCGCGGCTCGCGGCTCGAGCACATCCGCTCGGCCGGCCGTCACCTGCTGGCGATGATCAACGACGTGCTCGAGCTGGCCCGCCCCGGCGCGGACGCGGCAGAGGTCCATCCGCTGGGGCCGGTGCCGCTGGATGAGCTGTTCACCGAGACCTTGCCGCTGGTGGAAGGCGCCGCGGCCGATCGCGGCATCCTGATGCGCCAATCGCCCAGCATCCCGGCCGGCCTGGCCGCGCAGGCCGACCCGCTGTGGCTGAAGCAGGTGCTGCTGAATCTGCTGACCAACGCAGTGAAGTACAACAACCGCGACGGCTGGGTGGATCTGAGCGCCCGCGCCGTCTCGCCCGACAGGCTGTGCATCACCGTACGCGATGGCGGCCAGGGCATGACCTCCGAGGCGCTGATCCGTGCGTTCGAACCCTTCCAGCGGGCGGCCGAGCGCCATCCGGGCGTGCCCGGGGTGGGCATCGGGCTCGCGGTGGTCAAGACGCTGATGGAGCGCATGGGTGGCCAGGTCACCGCGCGCAGCACGCCGGGCACGGGCAGCGAATTCGAGCTGTGGCTGAGCCGGCCCGGGGCGGTTGGTCTGGGGGCGGCTGCGCCCGCCGAAGTGGTTGCTGCCGTCCCGGCATCCGCACCCCCGATCGACGGGGAATCACCGAGCGCGCCGGCCCGCACGCCGGTACTGCTCTACATCGAGGACCACCCGGTCAACGTGATGATCGTGCAGGAGCTGGCCGAGCGCTGGCCGGGGCTGGGTTTTCACAGCGCGCCCGATGGGACGAGCGGCTTGCGGCTGGCCGCCGAGTTGGCGCCCTCGATGATCCTGCTCGACATGCAGCTGCCCGACCTGCACGGCCTGGAAGTGATGGACCAGCTGCGCGCCGACCCGCGCACGCGCGCCATTCCCTGCGTGGCGCTGTCGGCCAACGCGATGCCGGAGGACATCCGCCACGCGCTGGAGCGTGGCTTCGTCGACTACTGGACAAAGCCGCTCGATTTCGGCGTCTTCAACCGGGCGATGGAGCAGTTGTTCCAGTCGAATGCAACCACGGCAGGCTGACGACTGCGCACAAACCGGGCTCGGCAGCTTCGAAGCGCAGGCTGCCGCCATGCGCCTGGGCCACGAGTCTGCTCAGGTACAGCCCCAGCCCTACTCCGCCGGTGGCGCGCTGGCGCGCAGCATCAGCACGGTAGAAAGGCTCGGCGAGGTGCGAGAGCAACTCGGGCGGCACGCCGGGGCCGAAGTCGCGCATCGTGAGGGTGAGTGTCTCGCCATCCCAAGCGCCGCGAAGCTCCGGCGGCTGGGCCTCGCCGCCATGGCGCAAAGCGTTGTCGATCAGGTTGCGCAGCAGCAGCGTCAAGCGGGTGCGGTCGACCTCGGCCTGAGGCAATCCGGATGGCAGTTCGACCGTGACCGCGCGGCCCGCGAAGCAGCCGTTGAGCAGACCATCGACCACCGCCGCCAACTCGGTGGGCTCGCGTTGCAACGCCGCATGCGGCTGTGCCAGGCGTTCGCTTTCGAGCAGGCTGGTGATGAGGTCGCGCATCTCGGCCAGGTCGCGCAGCAGCGCGTCTCGCTCCGGGCCTTCATGCACCAGCTCGGCGTTGAGCCGCGCACGTGTGAGCGGTGAACGCAGCTCGTGGCTGATTGCCAGAAGCAGCGCGCGCTTCGCATCGAGCATGCCGGAAAGATCCGCAGCCATCGTGTTGACCTGCTCGGCCAGTTCACCCAGTTCATCGCGCCGGCGCAGCGTGATCGGTTGGCTGAAATCGCCGCGGCCGAAGCGCTGGACGCCGGCGCCGATTTCCTTCAGCGGGCCGAACAGGTGGTGCGCCAGCTTCCAGGCCAGCGCGGTCAGCATCAGCAGAACGGCCAGCGTGATCCAGCCGATCATGCGCGGGCGCTGCATCCAGGTGTGGCCGTCGAGGCCGAAGCGGATGCGGTGACCGTCGGCGGTGGTGCGGATCAGCAGCTCGTGCGGGCGGTTCTCGATGAACGCCGGCTTCGGCGGGCCCGAATGCCACTGCACTTGCGGGCCATCGATGTCGATCGTCAGCGGCAGGCGTTCGGCGAGCGCCTTCGCCCGCTCGATGTCGGGCGGGCTGCCGAGGTCGGCAGCGAGGCGGTCTACGTAGTCGGACACGAGTGGCTTGATCACGTCGCGCCAGCCCGAGGTGAAGGCGCTCTGCATGCCGAACATGAAAGCACCGCTGATGCCCAGCGCCAGGGCGAGGAAAAGCATCACCAGCCGCAGGCCGAGAGAGTGGCGGAAGTTGCGCTGCCAGCGCTTGTGCCACCGGGGATCGGGGCAATGCTGGGATTGGCGCTGCGCGCTGTCGGCGGCTGACGCTTGTACTTCGCTCATGTGCCAATCGGCGCACCGGCGAATGCGTAGCCGGCATTGCGCAGCGTCTTGATGCAGTCCAGCGGCTCGAGCTTGCGGCGCAGGCGCGAGACAAGGATGTCGACCGCGCGGGTGGCCATCTCGGCGTCGTGCCCGCGCAGGCGATTCAGGATCTCGTCGCGGCTGAAGACCTTGCGCGGCGCAGCTGCCAGCAGCGCCAGCAGCTCGAACTCGGTACCGGTCAGTTCGACGACGTCGCCCTGGCGTTGCACTTCGCGCCGCGCGAGGTCGATCGTGATGCCTTCGAAGCGGAGTTGATCAGGGATTGCGGCGGGCACCGGCGCTGCAGCGACCGGACGCAGTCGGCGCAGCACGGTGTGCAAGCGTGCCGCGAGTTCTCGCGGCTCGAACGGCTTGGGCAGGTAGTCGTCTGCGCCGGATTCGAGGCCGACCACACGATCGGCCAGCTCGCCGCGCGCGGTGAGCATGATGATCGGCAGCTCGGCCTGCATGCCACCCAGGCGACGGATCGCGCGCAGCAGCTCGAAGCCGTCCATCTCGGGCAGCATCACATCGAGGATGGCCGCATCGAAATGCTCGGCTGCCAGGCGCTGCAAGCCCGCGCTGGGCCGGCCGGCCCAGGCGAGCTCGAAATCGAATCGCTTCAGGTAGGTCGCCAAGGGCGGGGCGAGGTGCTCGTCGTCGTCGATCAGCAGGATGCGCGGCATGCAGTGATGGTGGCACAGGTCACCAGAGGATCTCCCGGCTCGCCCAGCGCCAGCCGACGATCGAAGACAAGGCGGCGATCGCGAGCACCGGCAACAGGGTGTTCAACGATCTCATCGCGGCATCGCCGGGCAGGCGCTGCGCGGCCACGGCAAGCGCGCCCAGCAGCAGCAGCCCCAGCAGGCCGGCCAATGCTCGGCCCGCGGGCCGCGGCAGCTGCTCGGTCCACAGCGCCCAGATCGCCAAGCCTGCAAGCACGAGGGTGCTGAGCGCATGCCAGGCGACGAGGCCGCCGGCTGCCGGCGGAGCCGCTGCGTCGAGCAACAGCCCCGGGGCCGCGACCAGCGCAATGGCGAGCGTGATGAGAGCTCTGCCCACTGGCCGGTGCTCGTACATCAGCCTCTCCAGCCGTGGTGGCCGCCGCGGGACATGAAGTCGCGCAGTTTCTGCTGTTGTTCGGGGCGCAGGCTGTCGTAGAAGGTGGACACGGCGGCGATGACGGCGGGGCTGGCGTTGCGCAGGCCTTCAGTTTTCTCCAGTACCAGGGCCTGTGCTCGCGTGGCGTCGAAGCGCTCGCCGGCGATCAGCCCCTGGAACTGCTCGCGCATATTGCCGCCGGCCATCATGGACTGGCGCTGGCTGTGTAGCGTGTCAGCCAGCGCAGAGAGGTTCTGGCGCTGCGTGGCGTCGAGCGAGAGCTCGCTCGCGGCGCGGTCGATGATCTTCTCGCGCCACTTGGTGGCATCGGCTTCGCTCATCGGCCCGCCGTGCCAGCCGCAGCCCATGCCGCGCGACGTGGCGAAGGCCATGCCGCCGAAGGCCAGGCTCGCGCCCAGCGCGGCGATGAGGGTGTTCTTGATCCAGGTACGCATGTATCGGCTCCTTCGAGATGCAGTGGTGGTGTGATGTGAAACGGTGACTGCATCGTGCCGACGAGGCCGGCGCGTGTCCTTTCATCGCGGTTTCGGCGTGTTTCGTTTCTTGTCAGCCGGCGTGTTCATCGGCGCAAGAGCCATTGGACGAATTGGATCGTTTTTCGGATTAAACGAGGCCAGTGGTACTCCCACTCGATCGAGACTGGCGGCTCGTTCCATTCATCCACCCCCCAGGAGATCCGACGATGAACCGCGTTCCCCTCATTGACCGCAACGCCACCACGCCCGACCGCAAGGCTTTGCTCGACAGCATCCAGGCCGCCTTCGGCGCCACGCCGGCGATGTTCCGCGCTGTCGCCCATTCGCCCGCGGCGCTCAAGAGCATGTGGGGCAGCTTCGGCGCCCTCGGCGGCGGCGCGATCGCGCCGAAGCTGGGCGAGCAGATCGCCGTTGCGGTGGCCGACCGCAACGCTTGCGAATACTGCCTGGCGGCGCACACTGCGCTGGGCCGCAAGGCCGGTGCGAGCGCGGAAGAGATGCGTGCCGCGCAGGCCGGCGAGTCGGCTGACGCGAAGACGCAGGCGGCGCTGCGCTTCGCGCTGAAGCTCGTCGAGGAGCGCGGGCGCATCGGCGACGCCGAGCTGCAGGCTTTGCGCGGCGCCGGATTCAGCGATGAAGAGGTCGTCGAGATCGTGGCCCATGTCGCGCTGAACCTGTTCACCAACTACGTGAACCTGGCGTTCGCGGTGCCGGTGGACTTCCCGAGCGTGGTACTGCATCGCAAGCCTTCCTGATCTTCTTGTTCAAGCGAACCAACCGTGCAGGAACCAGCCCGGCTCGCCGGGCGGTGGTGCGGGGCGCAGGCGATAGACCCACACCGGCGCGCCGCCGATGGCCTGGGCGACGAAGTAGTCGCGGCAGGCCAGGTCGCCGTCCCACCAGCCGCTTTCGATGCGCTCGGGCCCGCTGAGCAGATGAAGCGGCTGGCCTTCGAGCCAGGGGCGGGCCTCGCGCTCACGCAGCGGCCGCGGCTCGGGGAGCAGCCAGATCGGCCGCGTCATGCGCATGGCGGGCGGCAGTGGCCGCGCCTGCGCCGCGGGCTCGGGCGGACAGCGCACCGTGGCGAGCTCGGGGCGATGGTCGGCCTGCACGGCCAGGCCATGCACGGCCTCGGCTCCGAGCCGGGCCTGCAGGCGCTCGACCAGGCGCACGAGACCTTCGCGCTGGCCGGCCAGGCTGGGGAAAAGCTCGCCATCGGGCGGGGGCCCCAGCACCGGGGCATCGCAAGCCAGACCGAGCGACATCACCGGCGCAGCCAGCGGCTCGCGAGCCAGGCGCTCGCGCAGCACGGCCTGCAGGTGGCGCGCATCGCCGGTGGGCTCGGACAGGCTGATCTCTAGCTGGCTCGCATGCGCGCCGGCCCGGCCCTGGGCGCTTTCGCGCAGCCGGCTCTCGTGGTGCAGCACCAGTCGAAAAGCCTGCACCCGGGCATGGCGCGCTTGCGCCCAGGCAAGCAGCCGGCCGAGCAGCACCGCCGCGCCGGACAGCAAGGCTTCGGTGTTGTCGGCCCGCGCCCAGAGCTCGACCTGGCTGTGGAACTGCAACGGCGGCGCGAGAGGCTCGCGCGGGTCGGGCGCCAGGCCCCAGGCGCGGTCCAGCGCCGACAGCAGCGCCGGGCCGAAGCGGCGCGCCAGCCCGGCCCGCGGCTGGCGCCGCAGCTCGGCCAGGCTGCGCAATCCCATGGCCTCGAGCTGGGCCAGCGCCGTGGGATCCCCATTCACCAGCCATGCTGCGGGCAGATCGGCCAGGCGGTGGTGCAGCGTGGTCCAGGCTGGATCGACAGGTGCCGGCTGTTCCATCATCAGCGCAGCAGACCGGGTTGGCGGCAGCGCGGCCGCGGGGCAGAGTGCAGCGCGCGTCAGTTGCGAGGGGGGCTCGGGGTCATCGCGCCAGCGTGCCAGCAGCTCGGCGCCCAGCGCGCTCGGCGCGTGCGCGCGCTGCACACGGTGTCCCAGCGGCGCCAGTGCTTCAGCCATGCGCAGCCACAGCTTGGCCGGGCCGCCGAAGCAACGCAGGCTCGCCTGAAGCTCGGCCACCACGGTGTCGGGTGATGCCAGCATCACAGTGGGAGTGAAAGCCAACAGCACATGCGCCACGCGGCGCAGTGCCTCGGCATCGCGGGCTTCGTTTGTCGCGCCCAGTTGCAGCTCGGGAGCCAGGGCCTGTGCAGTGGCGCGCCGCATTCCCGGCATGACGCCACGCGCGCGCGCCGGCGCATTGGCGGCCACGATGCGATGCTGCACCAGCATGGCCACTGGCTGCTCGGCCTGCTCCGGCGGCAACAGGGCGCAGAACGACTCCAGTGACAGTGCCGGCAAATGAAGACCGAGCCAAAGCATGGCGACTCCAGGAGATCGGCCTCAAAGGGGGGAAGAACGCGAGGAGTGCGCCCCGTGCGCGTGCCCCGCCGGCGCCGCCTCGGCCTGCAGGGCCTGGGCGCGTAAGCGCGCACGCTCGGACAGCACCGGCAGCAAGCCCAGTGTGAGCGGCTCGGCCATCGCAGGGCCGCGGCGCTTGACGATGTGCAGCGTCAGTTCATCCGGCCCCGCGGGCTGCAAGCGCAGGCGCAGCGGCGCCGGACTGGGCTGGGCCCCCGCCGCCGCGGCACGCAAGAGAAAGGCCGGGCCCTCATGGGATTGAGCCGCCAGCTGCAGCCGGCGCAAGGCCTCGGGCCGCAACGCCGCGCCGGGCCACGCCAGCACGGCCCCCGCCTGGCCGCTGCGCAAGGCCTGCTCGATAGCCCAGCACAGCTCGGCACCCGGCGGCTTGCGGCCCGGAACACGCCGGCCATTCATGGCGGGCACGGCCTGCACGACGACGCATTGCGCCGGTGCCCAGCCGATCTCAGCCAACGCCACCGCATTCAGCTCGGCCGGTGGAGCGAAGAGCAGCACGCTGCGGCCAGCACTCGCCAGCCCGGCCAGCAGCGGCGCGAGCAGGCGGATCTCGCCCACCCCCGGCTGGGCCAGCAGCAACTCGGTCAAGGTGCGCACGGGCCAGCCGCCCCCCGGCAACTCGGCATCGAGCGCGGCAAAACCAGTGGGCAGCACCGTGGCCCCCGCCGGCGCGCCGCCCTGCGCACGCCACAGCGCCGGATGAAGTACCGGATGCAGCGCCGGATGCGGCGCACTGCGCTCGAGCACGGCCTTGCACGAGGAGCGGGCGGCCTGAGCAGCGGCCTCGAAAAGGTGGGGGGAAAGAGACGCTAGAGACGACATGAAAATACTGTTTATTTATACAGTCATCGTACGCCTCCTCGCCAGCTGGAGCAAGATCGCGCAGATGCCTCCTGCCACTTCTCCTGCACCGGCGGACCTTTGCCCCTGCGGCCGCCCGCTGGCCCATGCGCAATGCTGCGGCCGCTGGCACGCGGGAACACCCGCGCCCGACGCCGAAGCCCTGATGCGCTCGCGGTACAGCGCCTACGTGCTCGACCTCACCGACTACCTGCTTGCCACCTGGCACCCCAGCACGCGCCCCGCCAAGATCGAGCCCAACGAGCCTGGCCTGCATTGGCTGGGGCTCGAAGTGCGCCAGCACCACGTGCAGGACGCCGACCACGCAACGGTCGAGTTCGTCGCGCGCAGCAAGCTCGCCGGCCGCGCCCATCGCCTGCACGAGACCAGCCGCTTCGTGCGGGAGGACGGCCGCTGGTACTACCTGGACGGGGCCTTCGAAGGCCACCACCGCATCTGACCCACCAACATCCATGCTGATCTACACCAACCCGAAGCACGCGCTCCACGCCGGCCGCCACGAGATGTATCGCGGCCGCCTCGTGCCCTGCCACGAGAAGCCCGACCGACTCGACCATGTGCTGGCCGAGCTGCAGCGCCGGCCGGTGGGCGAGCTGCGTTCGCCAGGCCCAGTGGCCCGCGCCGCACTGGAGCGCATCCATCAGCCGCGCTACCTCGATTTCCTGGAAACCGCCTGGCGCGATTGGGTGGCGCTGGACCCGGCCAACGCCGAGGTGGATGCCCTGCCCTCCGTCTGGCCGGTGCGAGGCTTTCGAGCGGACGTGGAGCCGGAAAACTTCGCCGCGCGCATGGGCCTGTATTCGTTCGATGCCGGCACACCGCTGACCGCCGGCAGCTGGGCCGCGGCCGAAGCCGGCGCCGCCTGCGCCATCGATGCGGCGCGCACCGTGGCCCAAGGCAGCGGACCTCGCGCCGCCGTGGCGCTGACCCGCCCGCCCGGCCACCACGCGGGGCCGGATTTCTTCGGCGGCTACTGTTTCCTGAACAACGGCGCGCTGGCCGCCCAAGCCTTGCGCGACGAGGGGGCGCAGCGAGTGGCCGTGCTCGACGTGGACTACCACCACGGAAATGGCACGCAAACCATCTTCTACGAACGCGCCGACGTGCTCACCGTCTCGATCCACGGGGATCCGAGCACCGAATACCCCTTCTACCTGGGCCATGCGGACGAGCGCGGTGCCGGTGCGGGCGAAGGCTTCAACCTGAACTTGCCCTTGCCTGCCGGCACAGGCCATGGCGCGTGGAACAACGCCTTGAAGCAAGGCTTGCAGGCCATCGCCCGCTTCAAGCCGGATGCGCTGGTGGTGGCGCTAGGGGTCGACACCTTCGAGGGCGACCCGATCTCGCGCTTCACGCTGGCCAGCGAGGACTACCTGGCCGTGGGCCGGGACATCGCCGCGGCCAAGCTGCCGACCGTGTTCACCCTCGAAGGCGGCTACGCGGTGGCTGCGATGGGGGTGAACGTGGTCAATGTGCTCGAGGGCTTTATGTCAGCGTGATCAGGCCACGAACTCTTGCCGCACCTTGGGCGACATCAGCCGGCGGATGATCCAGCCCAGCAGCGCGCAGGCGAACAGCGTCAGCGCGCCCGACATCACCTTGGCCGCCATGGCGAAGCCGCCGAAGACGCCCACGGCTCCAAGCGGCAGCGGCGTGTCGCGCAGCGTGGCGTCGACCAGCGATTGCACGAACTCGTGCTGCAACCAGAGGCTGGCCAGGTTCGCGGCGATGGCCACCACCACCAGGCCGATGAACGCGCGGCGAGCCCACTCGAGCCGCATCAGCAGGCCCACGGCCGCCACCAGCAGCGCCACCGAGATCATCATGCCGGCACCGATCACCCAAGGCAGGTAGCTGAGCATCAGGCCGCTGATCACCGGCATCGGCTCCGACTGCACCGCGGCATCGAAGCCCGGCGCCCACGAAGCGAGCGCGGCTTGCTGGATCACGCCGAAGGCGCATGCGATGGCCGCCAGCACGATGGCCGCCCACGCAGTGAGGGTGACGAAGAGGGATCGGTATCCGAGGTAGTAGGTGGTAGGCATGACTGGATCTCACTGGGCTGGCGCATCATGGCGTCTGCACATGTCCGGCATTTTTCAGGGCGCAACAACGCGTGTCATTCCCCCGAAAGAGGGCCTCTCCCTAAGACGTAGGATGAGCTAACGCCATCGCGTGGCGGGCACCCAACAACCCACGTGAACGATCTGCCGGACCTGCATCTGATCTACCGCGACGACGACTTGCTCGTGGTGAACAAGCCCGCGGGGCTGCTGGTGCATCGCACCGCGCTGGACGCGCATGAAGAGGACACCGTGCTCGAGCGGCTGCGCCGCCAACTGGGCTTGTCCGTTGCGGCCGGTCTCGCACCCGCGCACCGACTGGACAAGGGCACCTCGGGACTGCTGGTGCTGACCTGTCATGCCGGGGCGGCGCGTGCGCTGGGGGCCGCATTCGAAGAGGGCAGCGTCACCAAGCGTTACCTCGCGCTGGTGCGTGGCTGGCCGGCCGAAGTCATCGACCTCGACTACCCGCTTGCACGCGACCCCGAGTTGCCGAGCGGCGGCCAATCGCGCTTGCCGGCGCGAACGCTCTTCGAGCGGCGCTCAAGGGTCGAATGGCCGTTCGCGGTGGACGCGCGGCATGCAACGAGCCGCTACGCGATCGTAGAAGCGTTTCCGGCGTCGGGCCGGCGGCACCAGATCCGCCGCCACCTGAAGCAACTGGCCCATCCGATCATCGGCGATGCCACGCACGGCAAAGGCCTGCACAACCGCGCGGTCGCCGCATGGCTTGGCATCACGCGGCTTTGGCTGCATGCGGCCGCGCTGACGCTGCCGCACCCGCGCGACGGTCGGCCGCTCGAGTTGGCCGCACTACCCGGTGATGATTGGGCCTTGCTGCGCGAGCGCGGGCCGTGGCAGGAGGGCTAGCCGAAGCGCAAGGCCGCAAACACCCAGGCCGACGCGGGGCAAGCGGGGTGCGCACAATGAGCACCCCGCTGCTCGGGCGCTTCAGCCCATCCTCCCACCCATGCCCTCCGGCCTGCTCGCCGCCGCCCTCTCCTACGCCCTGTGGGGCCTGTTCCCGCTGTACTTCCGCCAGGTGGCCGACGTGCCGGCGATGGAGATCGTGCTGCACCGCTCGGTGTGGTCGCTCGTCTTCGTGCTGCTGCTGCTCGCGTTCCAAAGGCGCTGGGCCTGGGTGGCGGATGTCGTCAAGCAGCCTCGCACGCTGGCGGTGTTCGGCGCGAGCGCGCTGCTGCTGTCGAGCAACTGGCTGGTCTACGTCTGGGCCGTCAACAACGACCACGTGATGGAAGCAAGCCTCGGCTACTTCATCAATCCGCTGGTGAACGTGGCGCTGGGCGTGCTGGTGCTGCGCGAGCATCTGCGCCCCATGCAGCGCGGCGCGCTGGCGGTGGCAGCGATCGGCGTGGCCTGGTTGACGTGGACGGCCGGGGTGCCGCCGTGGATTGCCCTTGCGCTCGCGTTGAGCTTCGGTTTTTATGGGTTGCTGCGCAAGACGGCGCCACTCGGCGCGGTGGAAGGTCTGGCGCTGGAGACGGCACTGCTCGCGCCGCTGGCCATCCCAGCCTTGCTTTGGTTCAGCACGCATGGTGGCGCGCTGGCTCATGCGGATGCGTCGACCTGGGCCTGGCTGCTCTTCGCCGGCCCGCTCACCGCGGTGCCGCTCCTGCTATTCGCCAATGGCGCCCGGCGCGTCACGATGGCCACGCTCGGCCTGCTGCAATACCTCGCGCCAACGATCCAGTTCGGTCTAGCGGTGTGGGTGTTCCATGAGCCCCTGAGACCCGAGCGGCTGGTCGGCTTCGTGCTGATCTGGATCGCGCTCGCGATCTACAGCGCCGAGTCGCTGTGGCGCCTGCGGCAGAACGCCGCGCCGGCCTGAGGCTAGTTCAGGTCGCCGGCCAGGCTGGCGAGGGTATCCGGCGCGATGGTGGTGTGCGCCGGGTAGTGGGTATGGTCGCAGCCCAGTTTCACGGCCGCGCCGGCGCGCACCGCCTCTCGCGCGGCGGGCGTGAATTCGAAGCGCAGGAAGTGCACCGCCGAAGTCTTCTCTTCGTTCTCGCGCTCCAGGTCCTCGTCCGCGATGGCGTAGACGCGCGGATGGCCTTCGACCTCGACGAACATCCTGTCCTCCACGCCGATCAGCCTCGAGAGCTCGCGCTTGCGCTCATGCGGGTCGGGGTACTCGATCAGCATCGTCGCCTTCCAGTTGCTGCCGTCGGGCACCAGTGGCAGGTAAGCCTCGATCTCGGCCTGGATGCCATCCTCGTCGAAGATCTTCTCGATGTGCAACATCTCCTGGATCTGGCGGCGGATCGTGAGCTCGTCTTCGAACTGCAACGTCATGTGCTCGCCCAGGTGCACGCTGCGCAGGCGCCGGTGGGCGATGACGGCGGGCTTGTCGCTCTTGCGCACCTTGGCGTAGGCCTCGAGCGTCAGCAGGGTGTCGCGGGTGATGGTCATGGTTCGGGTCCTAGATTCCGTACGCGCGGCGAACGAGGCTCAGCGGGTGCTCCAGCGCCTTGGGCGGCGTGCCGGCAATCGACATGCCTTGGGCGATGTGGTGGCCGGCGAGCGCGCAATCGCTGCTGATCACGTCGGGTTCGTCCTTGGCCATGGCCTTGAAGACCGGCTTGCCGATCTTCATCGCCACCGGGTGGAAGGGCGTCTTCACGCCGTAGGTGCCCGCGTGGCCGGAGCAGCGCTCCACCGTGTTGAGCTGCACCGTCACGGTCTGGCCGATCAGCTTGAACATCTCTTCCGTCTTGCGGCCGATGTTCTGCACCCGGCCGTGGCAGGGGATGTGGTAGCTCACCTTGCCGAGCGGCGCCTTGAAATCGGTCTTGAGCAGGCCATCCTTGTGGCGCGCGACGAGGTATTCGAAGGGGTCGAACATCGCCTCCTTCACGAGCTGCACATCCGCGTCCTCCGGGAACATCAGCGGCAGCTCCTGCTTGAACATCAGCGTGCAGCTCGGCACGGCGCTGACGATGGCCCAGCCCTCGCGCGCATACCGCACGAGCACGGGGATGTTGGCCTCCTTGTGGCGCGCAACGCCTTCCAGATCACCGAGCTCGAGCTTGGGCATGCCGCAGCAGGATTCCTTCTCGACGATCTCGAACGGGATGCCGTTGTGCTCGAGAAGCTTGATCAGGTCGTGCCCGATGCCGGGCTCGTTGTAGTTGATGTAGCAGGTGGAAAAGATCGCCACCTTGCCGGGTGTGCGCTGGCCGCTGACGGCCGCCGCCTCGCTGCCCTGGTTCTTCGCTTTCCAGCGAAAGCGCGTGTCGGCCAGCTCAGGCAACCAGGCTTCGGGGTGCACGCCGAGCGATTTGTCGAGCAGGCGGCGCATCGGCTTGGTCTTGTTTGCCGCATTGACGAGTTGCACGACGATCGGGATCCCGGCGAACTGGCCGTGCAAGTCGGTCGAGGCCAGCAACTGCTCGCCCTTGCCCACGCCGCCCTGCTTGAACTTGATCGCCTTCGCACGCAGCATCAGGTGCGGGAAATCCAGGTTCCACGGGTGCGGTGGCACGTACGGGCACTTGGTCATATAGCAAAGGTCGCACAGGTAGCACTGGTCCACGACCTTGGCGTAGTCCTTCTTGTCGACGCCGTGCACCTCACCATCGTCGGTCGCATCGACCAAGTCGAACAGCGTCGGGAAGGATTGGCACAGGCTCACGCAGCGGCGGCAGCCATGGCAGATGTCGAACACGCGCTCCATCTCGCGCTGGCAATCAGCCTCGTCGTAGTACGACGGGCCGCGCCAGTCGATCGCGTGGCGGGTCGGTGCCTCGAGGTTGCCTTCGCGCTGGGCCATGGATTCTCCTCAGAGCTTGTCTGGTGCTTGTCTTTTGGTTGGCGCAAAGCGCCCGCGCGGGCGCGAAGGTACCTAGTTCCCTAGTGCACCCCCGGCCCGCGCGGCGCGGCTGTTCGGGTCGCTTTCAGTCGACCAGCTGCTCCAGTGCCTTGGTGTAGCGGTTGGCGTGCGAACGCTCGGCCTTGGCCAGTGTCTCGAACCAGTCGGCGATCTCGTCGAAGCCCTCTTCGCGCGCGGTGCGGGCCATGCCGGGGTACATGTCGGTGTACTCGTGGGTCTCGCCGGCTACGGCGGCCTTGAGGTTGTCGCGCGTGGGGCCGATCGGCAGGCCGGTGGCGGGGTCGCCGGAGCCGTGCTCGAGGAACTCGAGGTGGCCGTGAGCGTGGCCCGTCTCGCCTTCGGCGGTCGAGCGGAACAGCGCGGCGACATCGTTCTGGCCTTCGACGTCGGCCTTGCTCGCGAAATACAGGTAGCGCCGGTTCGCCTGCGATTCGCCCGCGAAGGCGTCCTTCAGGTTCTGCTCGGTCTTGGATCCTTTCAAGGCCATGTCTTGCTCCTCTCGCTCAAAAGCGTTGGAAAAAAAGCGGCCACCGGGTCGGCCGGCGACTCCGCGTCCACGCTAGCAAGGCCCGCCGCACTTGGCAATTCAATGCGTCAATATGCGACATAGGCCTTGGCTATGCACAAACAGTGCGCCAGGTCAGTGAAGCCCCAGTACGCGCAAGCCTAGCTCGTGCAGGCGCCCCTGCGGATCAGCCAGGTTGCGGAGCACATCGTAGTGATGGTGGCCGACCAGCGTCTCGCAGACCGGCACGGCAGTCGGGCCCCACTGGTCGCGGATCAGCTGGGTGTGGCGCAAGAACTCCTGGCTCTCGTCGCCGCCGACCACCGCATACAGCGGCCGTCTGGGGCGCGCGAAGAAGGACGGCGACAGTCGCTTCACGCTCGCCGGGGTGAGGCGCAGGTCGTCCGCCAGGAACGGTGCGAGGCGGATGGGCTCGAGGTCATAGACACCGGAAATGGCGAGCGCGCCCTGCAGCGGCAACAACGGCAGTTCGGCATCCACGTCTTTCCATCGGCAGCACATCAGCATGGCCGCCAGATGCGCGCCCGCGGAGTGGCCGGCCAGCGCGATGCGCGAAGGGTCACCGCCGTACGAAGCCGCGTTCCGCCACACCCATGCCACGACGCGCGTCAACTGCAGCGCGATCTGCTCGATCGTCACCGCCGGGCAGAGACTGTAGTTCGGAACCACGACCATCGCCCCATCGGCCACGAACGAAGGCGCGACGAAAGATTGGTCCGCCTTGTCGAGAGCCCTCCACCAGCCGCCGTGGATGAAAACGAGCACCGGCGCGCCTTCGCGCGGTGGATGGAAGACATCCAGCTTCTCGGCGGCACCTTCGCCGTAGGGCACGTCGAGTTCGCAGCGCGTCTGCTCGCGCACGAGCTGCGAGGCCTGGCGCCAGCGCTCGAAGATCGCGGGGTGGTCGGGCACGCGCGCGCGGTTGTCGTATTGGGCATCCAGCCACGAAGGATCGAGTTGGCTCATTCGTTTTTTGCCTCCTGTAGTGATTGTGTGGGGCAGCGGCGCAGGGCAGGAAGTGCCGGAGTTGCTGCTACACTCATCGGCTTACTGGGGACGTAGCTCAGCTGGGAGAGCGTCGCGTTCGCAATGCGAAGGTCGGGAGTTCGATCCTCCTCGTCTCCACCAGAATTGACGCAAAGGTCGGAACTTCGGTTCCGGCCTTTTTCGTTTCAGGCGCCTGTAACCGCTTTGTACCCGGCGCAACCAGCCAAGACACCCGCCCCACCTAACTTGGTGGCGGACGGAACCGCCCTGTTCAATGCTTCGGCGCGCATCGCACCCGACGAAGCAACACTCGGCGCAGGCCGCCAACCGGAACATTCCATACGGTCAACACACAGTTTCAGGCGTGAATCATTAGGGTGAAGCCTATGTCGGTCGAGATAAACCTCGCGCTATAGTCCGCGATCCGGCGGCCCATGAGGCACGCGTATTGGTGAGAATGACAGCGCCCTACGTTGGCGACTGGAGGAAACGAGTGAACTACGCAGAAGCGCAGCGCAATCCGGGTAAGCATTCGATGGGCCTCGGCATCGTGGTCGTGCTGCACGTGCTGCTGGGCTACGCCCTGATCAGCGGCCTGGCCAAGCGGGTGGTCGACGTGGCCTTGAAGCCGGTCGAGACGAAGATCATCGAGGAGATCAAGCCTCCGCCTCCGCCTCCACCGGAGAATCTGCCGCCGCCGCCGAAGAACATGCCGCCTCCGCCGGCGTGGGTTCCGCCGCCCGAAGTCAACATCAACCAGCCGCAGATCCAGGCCCCGACGATCACCACCACGCAGGTGGCACCGCCGCCGCAGGCTCCCGCTCCGGTCGTTGCCGCGCCCGCGGCGCCCGCTCCGGCACCCGTGCGCGTGGCCGCCCGCCCCGCGATCGCCAACGCCTCTTCATGCGCCCCGACGCAGGACGATTACCCCGCCGCCGCGCGCCGTGCCGATGCCACCGGCATCACCCGCGTGCGCTTCACGATCGACGAGCACGGCAAACTGGTCAAGGTGGATCTGCTGAAGTCAGCCGGCTCGTCCCGCGAGCACCGCATGCTCGACAAGGTCGCGATCGACAAGCTCGGCGAATGCACGTTCAAGCCCGGTGTCGACGACACCGGCAAGCCTGTCGGCGGCTCGTTCGACGTCGACTATGTCTGGAAGCTCGACTGACGCAGCACAGGCAAAGCTGCACCGCCCCCTTTCGTTCTCAACGGGTGAGCCCGCAACGCCAGTCGCACAAGCGGGCCCCACATTTTCTGCTCCCCCTGGAGGAACCATGTCCTTGATGAAACTCGTGCGCGCCCCCTTCCTGGCCGCCTGTATTGCCCTGCTGGGCGTCTCCGCCCTCGCCCCGGTCGATGCGATCGCCCAGGAAGCCGCTTCGGCGCCCGCCGCCGCCCCGGCCACCGAAGCGCCGCCCGCGCCGGCCGGCGTCGCGACGCCCGAGGTGAAGAAGGAAACCATCGACAACCCCTACGGCCTCGAAGCGCTGTGGACGCAGGGTGACATCGTCGCCCGCGGCACGCTGATCATCATGATCATCATGTCGATGGGCAGCTGGTACATCATCTTCACGAAGGTCTGGGAACAGTCCAAGCTGATGAAGAGCGCCAAGCAGGCCACCGAATCCTTCTGGACCGCGGGCTCGGTCAAGAAGGGCGCCGAGACGCTGAAAGAAGAAAGCGCCTTCCGCTACATGGCCGAGCAGGGCCTCAAGGCCGCCGAGCACCACGAAGGCGACCTCACCGAGCAGATCGACCGCCACACCTGGATCGGCATGAGCGTGCAGCGTTCGGTCGAGAACATCAACAGCCGCCTGCAGGACGGCCTCGCCTTCCTGGCCACGGTGGGCTCCACCTCACCGTTCGTCGGCCTGTTCGGCACGGTGTGGGGCATCTATCACGCGCTGACGCAGATCGGCATCTCCGGTCAGGCCTCGATCGACAAGGTCGCCGGCCCGGTGGGTGAAGCGCTGATCATGACCGCCTTCGGCCTGGCCGTCGCGGTGCCCGCGGTGATGGGCTACAACTGGCTGATCCGCCGCAACAAGACCGCGATGGAGCGCGTGCGCGCCTTCTCGGGTGACCTGCACAACGTTCTGCTGGCCGGCAAGCGCTGATCTGACTGGACCTTGACCCTGCCGGGCGACGCCGCAAGCGCGGCACCCAGCGGGGTCTTGCTTGAGAGGTACGACCAATGGCCATGAGCGTTGGCGCCGCAGAAGGCGACGAAGAAGAGCGGATGAACTCGAGCATCAACACCACGCCCCTGGTGGACGTGATGCTGGTGCTGCTGATCATCTTCCTGATCACGATTCCGGTGGTGACCCAGTCGGTGCAGCTGTCGCTGCCCAAGGAAGTCAACGTCCCGACGCAGACCAAGCCGGAGAACATCCTGCTGGCCGTCAGCAAGGACGGCGATGTCTACTGGAACACCAAGAAGATGACCGACAACGAGGCCCTGGTGGAAGCGCTGAAGAAGGAAGCGGTGAAAGAGCCGCAGCCCGAAGTGCACATCCGTGGCGACGAGAACGTACGCTACGAATCGGTGGGCCGCCTGATCGTTGCCTGCCAGCGCGCGGGCATCGCCAAGGTCGGCTTCATCACCGAGCCGCCGCCGAAGAACTGAGAAAGGAAACGCACCATGGCAATGAGCGTTGGCGCTTCCGATGACGACATGATGGTGGAGATGAACACCACGCCGTTGATCGACGTGATGTTGGTGCTGCTGATCATGTTCATCATCACGATTCCCGTGCAGACGCATGCGGTGAAGATGAACATGCCGGTCAATCAGCCGAACCAGCCGCCCCCGAAGCCGCCGGAAGTGATCCAGATCGACGTCGATTTCGACGGCACGATCGCCTGGAACCACGAGCTGGTCCCCACCCGCGCCGACCTGCAGGCCCGCCTGTACCGCACCGCGCAGATGCCCGATCAGCCCGAAGTCCACCTGAACCCGAACAAGCTCGTGACCTACAAGTACGTGGCCATGGTGATGGCCGAGGCACAGCGCCTGGGTGTCACCAAGATTGGTATCGTCGGCAACGAGAAGTTCATGAACTGATCGCAACGGCGAAACCCTGCGGGGATCGGCCGTCAGCGGTTCGGTCCCCGTTTGCGTTTTCGGGATGCGACAACACTTTCCTTCGGAACCAAGCCCATGAAATCACTGCGCGCCCTGACCCTGGCCCTGGCCGCCGCCGGCTGCCTGACCCTGGCCCACGCCCAGTCCGTCCGCCCCGATGTGGGCAAGCCGCTGCAAGCCGCGAGCGAGCTGCTGCGCGCCGGCAAGGCCAAGGAAGCGCTGGCCAAGGTGCGCGAAGCCGATGCGGTGGGTGGCAAGACGCCCGCCGAGCAGCTGATGATCGACCGCATGCGCGGCTCGGCTGCGCAGCGCGCCGGCGAGTTCTCCACCGCCGCGCAAGCCTTCGAAGCTGTCTTCAACTCCGGCAAGCTCGGCGGCTCCGAGCAGGCGCAGATCGCCGAGTCGCTCGCCTTCACCTACTCGCAGATGCGAGACAACGCGAAGGCCGCACAGTGGGCCAACCGCGCGCAGCAACTGGGCGCCAACAGCGCGCAGCTCAAGCAGTTGCAAGCCTACCTGCAGGCCCAGAGCGGTGACTACAGCGCCATCGCGAAAGACTCCGCCGCACAAGTCTCTGCCGCTGAACAGGCCGGCCGCCGCCCAGGGGAAGACGATCTTCTGCGCCTGGCTGACGCCTACCAGAACATGAAGTCGCCCGCCCAGCAATACGGCGCGCTGGAAAAGCTCGTCGCCTATTACCCGAAGCGCGACTACTGGGCTGCCCTGCTCGGCCGCCTGCCCCGCAAGCCCGGCTTCTCTGATCGCTTCGCACTCGACGTGCTGCGCCTGCGCCTGGCGACCGGCAATCTGACCAAGACCGAAGACTTCATGGAAATGGCCCAGCTGTCGCTGCAGAGCGGCTACGCGGCCGAAGCCAAGGTCATCGTCGACAAGGGCTTCGCTTCCGGCGCGCTGGGCACGGGCGCCGAGGCCGAGCGCCACAAGCGACTGCGCGACCTCGCGAACAAGCAGGATGCCGAGGTGCGCGCCAACGTCGAGAAGGACATCGCCGTGGCCAATGCGGCGAAGGATGGCAACGCGCTGGTGCAGGCCGGCACCGTGCTGGCCAGCATGGGCCAGGCCGAGCAAGGCGCCGCGCTGATCGAGCAAGGCATCGCCAAGGGCGGCCTGAAGCGCCCGGACGACGCGCAACTGCGCCTCGGCCAGGCGCTGGCCCAGAACCCGAAGACGAAGGCCAAGGCGCAAAAGACGCTTCGCTCCGTGCCCGGCAACGAAGGCTCGGCCGACCTCGGCCGGCTCTACGCGATCCTCGTGAGCCAGTAAACCGCGGGCGCCATGGCGCAGCATCTGGGCCATGGCGTCCACGTCATCGACACCGGTTTTCATCGGCCGCAGTTCGATGCCGCCTACCTGATCGTCGACGAAGGCCGCGCGGCTTTCGTCGACACCGGCACACGCCACGCCCTGCCGCATCTGCTGGAAGCCCTGGCCCAGGTGGGATTGGCGCTGGATGCGGTCGACTGGGTCATCCCGACGCATGTGCACCTGGACCATGCCGGCGGCGTCGGCCCGCTGATGCAAGCCCTGCCCAATGCGCGGCTGCTCGTTCACCCGCGCGGCGCGCGGCACATGATCGACCCGAGTGTGCTTTACCTGGGCGCCTTGGCCGTGTACGGCCAGGAAGAAATGGACCGCTCCTACGGCCAGCTGGTTGGCGTCGACGCCGCAAGAGTGCAGACCAGCCATGACGGCATGACCGTGAGCCTGGGCGGCCGCGAGCTGGCGCTGATCGACACCCCCGGCCATGCGATGCACCACCACTGCGTGTGGGATCCCTGCTCGCGCGGCTGGTTCACCGGCGACACCTTCGGCCTGTCCTACCGCGAGCTCGATGCCGAAGACGGGCGCGAATGGATCATGCCCACCTCGACGCCTGTGCAGTTCCAGCCTGAAGCGCTGCGCCGTTCGATCGAACGCCTGCTGGGGGCCAAGCCGGATTTCGTCTACCTCACTCACTACGGCCGCATCGGCAACGTGCCGCGCCTGGGCCAACTGCTGCTGGAGCTGCTCGACCAGGTGGTCGAGCTGGGGCATTCACTGAACGATGCATCGCCGCAGCAAGCGCGCCATGAAGCGCTGTGCAGCGGACTGCGCTCCATTTACCGTGCCAGCCTGCGCGAGCATGGTTGCAAGCTGGCCGACGGCGCAATCGATGAGGTGCTGGCGCTCGACATCGAGCTCAACGCCCAGGGCATGGCCGTCTGGCTGGATCGACACAAGCGCCATCGCCGCTGAATTGGCAAAGGATGAAGTGCGTTGGACGAAATATTCTCCGACGTACCATCGAAGCTCCCGGTTATCTGCGTGGAACCTTCGAGATGTACCAACCCGCCGCATTTGTCCAGGCCGACCCTGACGCCCTCGCGAAGCTGATCGCCGAGCAACCGCTGGCCACGCTGGTCTACACCGGCGCCGAAGGGCAGCTCGTGGCGGATCCGATTCCGCTCCAGTGGCGGCCCGCTGCCGATGCCGCGCCCGACGCGTCATTGATTGGCCATCTGGTCGGCCACGTGGCGCGAGCCAACCCGCTGTGGCGCGAGGCCGATGGCACAGCCGTGATGGCTGTGTTCCAGGGTGCGCAGGCCTACGTCAGCCCCGCGTGGTATCCCAGCAAGGCCGCCGGCGGTCAGGTGGTGCCAACCTGGAACTACACGATGGTGCAGGCGCATGGCCGGTTGCGTGCAATCGATGATTCAGTGTGGCTGCGTGCGCTGGTCGAGTCGCTGACGCGGCAGCATGAAGGTCACCGCGCCGAGCCGTGGCATGTGTCCGATGCACCGGACGACTACATCGGCAAGATGCTGCGCGCGATCGTCGGCATCGAGATCGCGGTGCACCGCCTCGACGGCAAGTGGAAGCACAGCCAGAACCGCAGCGCAGCGGATCGCGAAGGCGTGGCGCAAGGCCTGACGGCCGACGCCGAAGGCGCCGCAATGGCAGCGCTCGTGCGGCCGACCTAGCCGCGCAACGCCGCGGCTTCGGCCGCCAGTCGGGTGATGCGGGCCCAGTCGCCCGCCTTCACCGCATCGGCCGGCGTAAGCCACGAGCCACCGCAGACCTTCACGTTCGGCAGCGCGAGGAAGTCGGGCGCGCTCTGCAGCGTGATGCCGCCCGTCGGGCAGAAGCTCACGTCGGGGAACGGCCCCGCCAGCGCTTTCAGCATTGGGATGCCACCGGCCGCCGTTGCCGGGAAGAACTTCAGGAACGACAGGCCATCGGCCTGCGCCGCCATCACCTCGCTGGCAGTGGCCACGCCGGGCAGCAGGGGCAGGCCGATATCGCGGCAAGCCGCGCCCACCTCCGCCGTGTAGCCTGGGCTGACGCCGAACACCGCGCCCGCCTGCTTCGCCGCGCGCGCATCGGCCGCGCTGCGGATCGTGCCGGCGCCGACGACGGCGCCCGGAACATCCCGCGCCATCGCCTCGATCGCGCGCAGCGCCACCGGCGTGCGCAGCGTCACTTCGAGAACCTTCACACCACCCTCGACGAGCGCGCGCGCCAGCGGCACGGCGTCTTCCAGGCGTTCGATGACGATGACCGGGATCACCGGCCCGTAAGCTGCCAATTCAAGCGTATCGATCATGGATTTCATAGCCAAGTGCAGGCGCCTTCTTCGGCGCTGTTGACGTTGCGGCGCAAGCCGGCGAAGAGCTCGCGGCCCAGGCCATGTGCGTGGTCGAGCGCCATCGCTTCGCTGCGCTTGGCAGGCTCGCGCGCAGCCCATTCAGCATCAGGAACGAGCGCCGCAAGCGTGCCTTTCTCGGCATCCACGCGGATCAGGTCGCCGTCGTGCACCTTGCACAGCGGCCCGCCGGCGAGCGCTTCGGGGCTCACGTGGATCGCCGCCGGCACCTTGCCGGAGGCTCCGCTCATGCGGCCATCGGTGACCAGCGCCACGCGGTGGCCCTTGCCTTGCAGCACGGCCAACGGCGGCGTCAGCTTGTGCAGCTCGGGCATGCCGTTCGCATGCGGGCCCTGGAAGCGCACGACCACGACCACGTCGCGATCGAGCTCGCCGGCCTTGAAGGCCGCGTGCAGCGCCTCCTGGCTGTCGAACACGCGGGCCGGCGCCTCCACCACATGGCGATCGTTCGGCACGGCAGACACCTTGATCACCGCACGGCCCAGGTTGCCCTGCAGCAGCTGCAGGCCGCCTGTGGGCGAGAACGGATCGGATGCCTGGCGCAGTACGCTGGCATCGCCGCTTTGCTCGGGCAACGCATGCCAGCGCAGCTCGCCGCTCTCGAGCCGCGGCTCCTCGGCATAGCGCGCCATGCCGCCATCGGCAACCGCGGCCGCATCGGCATGCATCAGCCCGGCGCTCATCAACTCGCGCAGCACGAAAGATGGGCCTCCCGCGGCCTGGAACTGATTCACGTCTGCACTGCCATTCGGGTAGACGCGCGCCAGCAGCGGCACGACGGACGAAAGCTCGGAGAAATCGTTCCAATCGATCAGGATGCCGGCCGAGCGCGCCACCGCCACCCAGTGGATCAGGTGGTTCGTGGAGCCGCCGGTCGCGAGCAGCGCCACCATCGCGTTGACGATGCTGCGCTCGTCGACGAGGTGCCCGATCGGCAGGTCGCGCTGGCCCTGGCGCAGGCTCAGCACGGTGGCCACCGCCTCGCTCGTCAGCGCCTCGCGCAACGGTGCGTGCGGATGCACGAAGGCCGCGCCCGGCACGTGCAGGCCCATGGCCTCGAGCAGCATTTGGTTTGAATTGGCGGTGCCGTAGAAGGTGCAGGTGCCGGCCGAGTGGTAGGCCGCCTGCTCGGCCTGCATCAGCTCGCCGCGGCCCACCAGGCCTTGCGCGGCCTGCTCGCGCACTTTGGCCTTGTCGTTGTTCGACAGGCCTGAACCCATCGGCCCGGCCGGCACGAAGACGCATGGCAAGTGGCCGAAGTGCAGCGCGCCGATCAGCAGGCCCGGCACGATCTTGTCGCAGATCCCCAGCAGCAACGCCACGTCGAACACGTCGTGGGACAGCGCGATCGCCGTGCCCATCGCGATCGTGTCGCGCGAGAACAGGCTCAGCTCCATGCCGGGATAGCCTTGCGTGACACCGTCGCACATCGCCGGCACGCCGCCCGCCACCTGCGCGGTCGCCCCCAGCCGGTGCGCCGTGGCGCGGATCTGCGCCGGGTAGGTTTCGTAGGGCTGGTGGGCCGACAGCATGTCGTTGTAGGCCGTGACGATGCCGATGTGCGGCGCCTTCTCGGCGACGATGCGCAGCTTGTCTTCGCCCGGCAGTGCGGCGAAGGCGTGGGCCACATTGGCGCAGCCCATGCGGTCGGGCCCGCGCGGGCGGCGGCGCAATGCATCGATGCGAGCAAGGTAGGCGCTGCGCAAGGATCTGCTGCGCTCGCGGATCCGTTGCGTGACGCCGGCCAGGACTGGGTTCAAAGTCGATGTAACCATGGCTCCGATTATTAAGTAACTTGGTTACATCGTCAAACCCGGCTGCTATTCCTGCACTGGCTGCGCTAGATTGCACCGCATGGAGCATGGAGCGTTGACCGTGCGTGATCCGGCACCGCTGCTGGAGCGCACGCTGAGCGAATGGGGCGGCCGTGACGGCTTGTGGATCTTTGGTTACGGCTCGTTGTTGTGGCGCCGCGAGTTCGAGACCGATGCCGAATCGCCCGCCCAGGTGCACGGCTGGCACCGCGCGTTTCGCATGCGCTCGCGGGTCAACCGCGGAACGCCCGCCCAGCCCGGCCTGGTGTTCGCGCTGATGGCGGGCGGCTCCTGTCACGGCGCGGTGTTCCGCGTGCCGCTGCAGCGCGCGGAGAGTGAGCTCAGGCAGCTGTGGCAACGCGAGATGCCCACCGGCGTCTACGACCCTCGCTGGCTGCAATGCCGCACGCCGCGCGGCTCAGTGACTGCCCTTGCCTTCACGCTGCACCGTGACAGCCCCAACCACACCGGAAGACTGGCCGACACGCAGATGCGCCATATCCTGGCGCATGCCACCGGACGCTTCGGCACGACGCTGGATTACCTGCGTGAAACCGCGATGGAACTGCGCCGGCGCGGCATCCGAGACAGGGAGGTCGAGCGCCTGATGCGGCTGGTCGGGGATTGATCTCGGGAATTGATTGGCGCCCTGCCGGCCGGATTGATTCAGCGCCCTGCGGGCGCGTCGTTCGCCATGTGCGCGCGCAGCTTCACCAGATCGGCCTCGGTGTCCATGTCGAGCAGCACGCCGGGGTCGTCGACTTCGACCGCCTGGCCCGGAAAACGCGCCAGCACACGGCGCGCGCCTTCGTCACCGCTCAGGCGAACCAGCTCCGAGAACAACTCGCTGCCGAACGCCACGGGATGGCCCCGCCGACCCTGGTATTGCGCATAGGCCACCGGATGCGGCCCGAGCGCGGCCGCCACGGCCGTGAGCGTGGCGGAGCGCACCAGCGGCATGTCCGCCGGCAGAACCAGCCAGCCACCGGCGCCGGGGCGCGCCGATACCCCCGCGGCAATCGAATCGCCCATGCCGCCGGGTGCGTAGCCGGTGGTTTCGCCCAGCACGACGATGTCGCGCTTGGCCACCAGATCGGCCACGTCGTCGACGAAGCGCGGCAATGTCACTACCAGTACCGGCAGGCCGCTGCCGAGCGCGTTGCGCACGGTGCAGGTCATGACGCTGTCCCCGCCCAGCGACTCGGCGAGCTTGTGGCGGGCGCCTGTATAGCGGCTGCCGCGGCCGGCGCCGAGCACGATGATCGTCGGATGCGTCTTCATGGTCTTGGACCGTTCCCTCGAGGCTTGGGGCCTCGCCCAACAGAACTTGTTGTCAACGTGGCATCTAGGATGGGAGCGATGGGCCGTCGGTTCCAGTGGGGCGATCACTTAAGGCCTAGCCCCTACACTTCATGACATGAAGGACTTGTCGGCGTTGCGCAAGAGTTACGAAAGGGCCGAGCTCGACGAATCGGCCTCGGCCGGAGAGCCCTTGCAGCAATTCTCGAAATGGCTCGACGAGGCCATTGCCGCCGAGGTGCCCGAGCCGAACGCGATGACGCTGGCCACGGTCGGCGCGGATGGCCGGCCGTCGACCCGCATCGTGCTGATCAAGGGATTCGATGCGCGCGGCATCGTCTGGTACACCAACTATGACAGCCGCAAAGGCCGCGAGCTCGAAGGCCATCCGCACGCCGCCCTGCAGTTCCATTGGGTCGAGCTGGAGCGCGTGGTGCGCATCGAAGGCCGGGTCGAGAAGGCCAGTGCCGAGGAGTCTGATGCCTACTTCCACTCGCGCCCGCTGGACTCGCGCCTGGGTGCGTGGGCCTCGCCGCAGAGCCAGGTGATCGCCTCGCGTGCGGTGCTGGTGGCCAATGCAGCCAAGGCAGCCGTGAAGCACGGCTTGAATCCTCCTCGCCCGCCGCATTGGGGCGGCTATCGCCTGCAGCCCGATCGGTGGGAGTTCTGGCAGGGGCGCAAGTCCCGCCTGCACGACCGGCTTTGTTACCGGTTGGTCGATGGCATCTGGACGCGCGAGCGCCTGGCGCCGTGACGCGTTCGATCCCGTTCCTCAGGCGCGCTCGAGGCCTCGCGCAAGCCCATCGATATCCGACAGGAACTGCTGCAGGTTCAGGGGCTTGGTCCAGTATTCGCTGAAGCCTGCCGCGAGGGCCTGGGAAACATCCTCGGGCATGGCGTTGGCCGAAAGCGCGACATAGCGGCAGGCAGCGAGTGCGGGCTCGCCGCGCAAGTGGCGCATCACATCGATGCCGCTCATGTCCGGCAGCTGCAGGTCCAGCAGGATCAGGTCGGGCGCAAACGCCTGTGCCCTCGCGATTCCGCTGCGCCCGTCAGGCGCGGTGACCAGCGCAATCCCGGGGCGCAGGGCCAGCATTTCGCGCACGAGCATCTCGTTGACGGGGTTGTCCTCGATGTAGAGCACGCGCAACGTAGGCGGTGTGCTCACCGCTGCGGCCGGCGCCAATGGCTCGACGTACGGCGAACTCTGGCGCGGAACTGCTGCCGCCTGCACGCTGGCGGCCTGCAGCCGCACGAAGAAATGGCTGCCGTCACCCAGCCGGCTTTCGACCGCGAGCTCCCCGCCCATCTGGCTCACTAGCCGCTGCACGATGCTGAGCCCGATGCCGGTGCCGGGAATGCCGTCGCGCTCGGCTCCGAGCCGGTTGAAGGGTTCGAACAGGCGTTCGAGCTGCTCCGGCGACATGCCGCGGCCGCTGTCGTGCACGCCCAGGCACCAGGCGGGTTGATCGTGCAACGAGGCCGGCTCGACGCTGAGCCAGACCCGCCCGCCGGGCTGGTTGTACTTGATGGCGTTGGTCAGGAGGTTGGTCAGCACCTGGCCAAGGCGGCGCCGATCGGCACGAACTACGCCGTCCACCCCGCCGGTTGCCACCTGCACGCCGGCCTCGTCGGCGAGAGTGGCCACCCAAGGCAAGGCGTCCTGCACCACGTCGGCCAGTGCCACCGCCTGCATGTCGACGCCAAGCCCGCCCTGGTCGGCCCGCGAGAGCTCGAGCAGGTCGTCGATCAGGTCCAGCAGGTGTCTGCCAGCCGCGCGGATGCGCGACAGGCGCTCGACCTGGGCGGAGACCAGCGGTGCCTGTGCGTCGTGGGCCATCAGGTCGGCAAAGCCCAGCACGGCATTCATCGGTGTGCGCAGCTCATGGCTGACACGCGCCATCAGCTCTGATTTGGCCGCGCTTGCCTGCTGGGCACGGTCGCGTTCGCGCGCCAGCTGGTCGAGCTGGCGCCGCTCGGTGATGTCGACATTGATGCCCGCCACGGCCACCGGCTGGCCGGTGGCATCGCGCACCGCGCGCCCGGCAGACGAGATCCAGCGCCGGGTGCCCTCGGGCCAGACCACTTCGAATTCGTAGGCGAATCGGCCACCGGTGGCGATGCATTGCTCCAGGCGTCGTATGGCCTCTGCCTCCCCCTCGAGCGACATCGTGGCGCGCACGATATCGGGCAGGCTGCGCGGGTCATCGGGGTCGAGCCCGCGCAGCCGGTACATCATCGGGCTCCAGTAGATCGGCTTGCAGTCTGGCGCGCGCCGCTCCCACACACCGACGCCAGCGGCATCGATCGCAAACTGGTCACGCTGGCGCTCGAGCTCGATGCGCTGCTCGGCGCGGCGACGCTCAGTGATGTCGATGTGAATGCCCAGCGAGATGCGATGCCCGTGGCGCATCAGGCGCCTTGTCCATGACTGGATCCAGCGTTCGCTGCCATCCGGTGCGACGGTGCGGAAGACAACGTCGGAGGCCGGTGTCCACTGCACGTAGTGAACGTCCTGGCGCGCTGCCATCCAGCCGCGATCGGCCGGGTGCACGTGGCGTGCGATCCATTCGTCCAGGCTGGGCGGCCCTTCGGACGGCAGGCGGTGATGCATGCGGTACATCTGCTCGTCCCACTCGAACACGCCCGCATCCACGTCGCGCCACCAGAAGCCCACGCCGATCGCTTCGGCCACCAGTTGCATGCGCTCGAGCAGTGACAGCGATAGTTCGCGCTCGTGGGTCAGCTCGCTCACGTCGATCGACATGCCGCGCAGCCCAATGGTGTTGCCTTGTTCATCGAGCTCGCGGTAGCGGCGAGTCAGCAGGTGCTTGTACTCGCCGTTCGCGTGGCGATACCGGGCGATGGCGTCGACGGGGCGGTCGGTGCTCATCGCCTCTTCGGCGGCACGCTCGATCGTGCCGCGGTCCTCGGGGTGGATCGCCGCCCTCACCTCTTCAACGAGAACACCCTCTGGCACGCGCTTCGCGCCGAGGATGGCAAAGCCCTGCTGGTCGTAGTGGACGCGCCCGGCCGCCAGGTCGAGGCGCCAGAGCGAGATGCCCGCCATCGACAGCGCACGGCCGATGACGCTCTGGCCCTCCCATTCCTCGCGATACGTGGTGACGGCGTCGGTATCGTCGATCACGAGCGTCCAGCCGGTGCCCTCGCCGCCCCGCAGAATTTGCAGGTAGCGCACTTCCCCACCAGGGCGCAGGATGCGGCAGCGTTGCATCACCGCCTCGGGATCGCCCGAGTCCTGCGGATACAAGCAGGCCATCAGCCCGCCTGCGGGGACGCCGGCCGATGCGTCCAGGCCTGCGATGCTGAAGAGGCCGGCATCCCAGCGCTCCGTGCCGGTCGCCGCGTCACGCCAGAGCAGGCCCGTGCGCCCGGCCTGGCGCAGGCGGCCGAGGATGTCTGACGGCTCCACTTAGCCCTTCATCAGACGCTGGAAGCTGTGGCGAAACTTTTCGACCTTGGGCGCCACGACGAAGGCGCAATAGCCCTGGCCTGGGTGCTGCTCGAAATAGTGCTGGTGATAATCCTCGGCGCGTGAGTAGTTGGCCACAGGCTTCAACTCGGTGACGACGCGCCCGCCGGTGGCCGCGTTGACCTCGGCGATCACCTCGCGTGCCACTGCCACCTGGGCATCGGTGTGGGTGTAGATGCCCGAGCGGTACTGCGGGCCCACGTCGTTGCCCTGGCGGTTCAGCGTGGTCGGGTCGTGGATGCTGAAGAAGACCTCGAGCAGCTCGCGCAGGCTCACGACAGCAGGGTCGAACTCGAGTCGCACGACTTCAGCGTGGCCGGTGTTGCCCTCCGAGACCTGATCGTAGCTAGGGTCGATCGCATGCCCGTTGCTGTAGCCCGACTCGACCGACACGACGCCGCGCACCTGCTCGTACACGGCTTCGAGGCACCAGAAGCAGCCTCCGGCCAGGGTGATGATTTCGGTCGTCATGACAGGCCTTTCTTCAAGAGGATCTGCTCAAGGGGTGCCGAGGCTGAGCTGCACGCGCGGGGTCCAGTGCGCATCGTCCTCGCCGGAGGCGCGCAGCTTCGGCGCCGCCAGGAAAAGCCGATCGCTGGGCAGGCCTTTGGCGATCAGCGCATCACGCACCGCGAGGCCGCGCTGCAGCGCAAGTTCACGCGCATTGTCAACATTGACGACGTACGACGCGCGCAGCAGGGCCTCCATCTCCGGCCCCGAGATGTCCTTGGCCAGGCCGAGCACGTTGCGGGGCTTGTTAGGCAGCTTGGTGTCGGCATAGACACGCTTGAGCAGGCGCAGGCGCTCTTCGGCCGGCCAAGATGAAGGCGACGAAGGCGGTGCGTTCGTCGCATCGCCGGCGCCGCCGCTGCGCAGCAGCTCCTTGCGCCGCTCGGCGACCAGCCGTTCGTCGAGCCAGGCCGCTTGAATGGCCTCGCGCTCGGATTGCGGGTCGGCCGAGCCGTTGACCGTCATCTGCAGCGAGGGCCGATCTGTCAAGGCTTTCGCGACCTTGTCGATCACGGACGGAGCGCTATCGGCCAGCCGGGCCGTGCCGGGGCGGAATTCGACGAAGCTGAGCTCATCGCTGCCGCCGCCGGCCAGCAGAGCGAACGGCGCCGTCAGCGCCTTGGTCAGCAGGTTCACGATCAGCTTGATCACCAGACCGCCGATGCTGAACTGCGGGTCATTCAGCGAGCCGCCGATCGGCAGGTTCAGGTCGATCACGCCGTTGCGATCTTTCAGCAAAGCTACCGCGAGCAGCACGGGCAGCTTCGTGGCATCGGGGCTGTCGATGCGTTCGCCGAAGGTCAGCTGGTTCAGCACGAGCTGGTTCTTGGCATCGAGCCGGCCGTCGGCGTCGATCCGATAGCTCACGTCCATCGTGAGCTTGCCGCGCTCGATGGCATAGCCCGCGTACTTGCCGGCGTAGGGCGACAGCGGCGCCAGTTCCAGGTCGCTGGCACGGGCCTGGATGTCCATCGCCAGTGGCTTGGCCATCGGATTCAGCGAACCGCGCACCTCGAGCTGTGCCGTGCCGGCGACGCGGCCGCGCAGCTCGAGCGTCGCCATTTCGCGCGTGCCGGTGCGAAAGGCGCCGAGCTTGCCGCTCAGGTCCGACAAGGCGGCGCTGTAGTTCGGCCGCACGAAGTGGTCGGAAAAATCGATGCGACCGTTCTTCAACAGCACGCCGCCGACGGACAGCTCCATCGCCGGCGCGGCCTGCGCAGGCACGGGTGCTGATGCCGCCGAAGCCGCAACTGGTGAGCTTGCGGCCACCGGCACGGCAGACGCGGCATCGCCGGGTGCTGCCGGCGCGGGATCGCCAAGCTGCGTGAGGTTGAAGCGGCCCGCTTCAGTGACCATCAGCTGAGCGTAGAAGTCGGTCAACCGGCCTTCGCCAACCACGACGCGCGGTGGCTTCCCCGGATCCATGGCCACTTGCAGGCCGGCCAGCTCCAGTGCGTTCCAGCGAAGCAGCTCATCGCCGCGCGCCGATGCAGCCGAATCCGGCGCGTAGACGCTCAGATCGGTCAGGCGCGCGTCGCCTTTCATTGCGAGGCTCAAGCCCTCGGGCAGAACGGTGACGGCCACGTCTCCTGCCCAGCCGGCTTCGGCGCGAGCCACGGTGACCGGCAGTGCTTCGCCGGCGTAGGCGACCACCGAGTGGATCGGGAAACGCTCGATGCTCAGCCTGCCGCGCCAGCCCGCGGGTTGCAGGCCGAGCTGGCCCTGCCACTTGAGCTTGCCTGCTGTGCCGGCGCCGCCGCCGGCCATGACTTGGGCATCGCCGGACAAGGAGGACGACGCCTTGGGCGCGGCCGGCCACTGAAGATCGCGCAGTTGCAGGTTCAGGCGCTGCAGTTCCAACGCCACTGGTTCGGCCTTGGCCAACGCCGCGTCATGCCAGGCAACGCGCCCGCCGTCGATCGTGAGCTCGCGCAACTGCACCTGCCAAGCCGGGGCTGCCTCCGAAGCCGCCGATGATTCGGACGTCGTCGATGCCCATTGCAGCAAGTCGATCTGGCCTTGGGCGCTGCGTTGGGCACGCAGCGCCGGCTGGTCTAGCGATATGCGTCCGAGCACGAGTTTGCGTTGAGCCAGGTCGAGCTCGGCGTCGGACACCAAAAGCTTCTTCCACGCTGCCGCGGCCGCCTTCTGGCCCGCTTCGGTCGCCTTCAGTTCATCGACGTGCAGCGAAGCGATCTGCACGGTGGGGGTTTGCTCACCCGGTGCGCCGTTCCAGCGCGCCGTCGCGTCGAAGCCCAAACTGCCTTCGAGCCGTGGCTTCAGCAATGGCGCCAGATAAGGGCCGGCCCAGGCCAAGGGCCAGGCGGCTGCGTGGGCCTGCACTTGGCCGCCGGTGGCCGACCACTCGCCATCGAGCTGCCAGTCCGGAGTGAGCGGTGCAGGTGGTGGTACCGCAGCCTTGCGCCTTGGTGCGGGTGCATTCGGGCGAGCATCCACTCGTGCATCCACATTCGCAAGCTGCCCTTGCGCATGCAAACGGGCGGGAGCGGCGGTGCCCGTGACGGGCCAGCGCAGGCCCTCGAGCTCCAGCTGCAATGCTTCGATGGCCGCATGCATCGCAGGTCGAACCGCCTGGTCTTCCCACTGCACCCGGCTGTTCTTCAAGCTCAGCTTCGCGAGGCTCAACTGCCACGGCTTTTCGGGTGCCGACACCGGGCTGGACGAGGCCGCGGCGGCAGGTGCCGCAACCGGTTCCTTTGGCGCACGCAGCGCCTTCAACCAATTGAGCTTGCCCGCGTCGTCGCGCCCGGCTTGCAGCGACAGGCCGTCCAACGTCACCGCGCCGAGTGCGACTTGGCGGCGCAGCGGCTGAACGTCGGCCAGCGCCACCGACAAGCCGGCCAGCTCGGCGAGCGTCGCATTGCCCGCGTCCACCATCCGCAGCTTTTTTGCACGCACCGTGCCCTTCAAGCCAAGCTCCGGCGCGGCGCCCGCCGGTGCCTTGAACTGCAGCGTCAGGTCCACGGCCAGTTCGCCGCCCACGGGCCTGACCGGCAGATCACCAGGCAGGTAGGGCAACCAGTCGGCGAGATCGATGTCACCCGTCTTCAGCATCAATGCGCCGGAGCGGTCATGGGTGAACGGCTTGGCCTGTGCGCCTGTATCGAAGGCCGTGTCGTCGAGCTGGAAGGCCAGGTGGGGCTCGACGTTCACGTCAACCGCATCTTCCATATTGGACAGGAAAGGAAGGCCGAGTTCGACGCTGCGCAGATGATGCACACGTTGCCTGGGCCTATCGTCGAATTGCAGCTCGCCGCCCGACAGGCGCAGGTTGTACACGGCAAAGCGCGGCGGATCTGCGTCGGGCGCGGTGGGCTCCTTGGTGCTCAGGCGCGCGACGATGTCGTCGATGTCGTAGCGGCCATCGGCCGTGCGGGCCAGCTGGACGACTGGCGAGCGCAGTTCCACGCCCTCGACCACCGGTGCGCGCCGCCACAGGCTGCGGATGTCTGCGTTGACCTCGCCATAGGCCAGGCGCAGCAAGGGCGGCGCGCCGGCCGCAGGGCCGGCAATGACGAGCTCATCGACCGCAACGCTCAATCGCAGCGGGTTCACGTGCACGGCACCGATCGTCACCGCGCGGCCCAACGCGGCCGACCCCTTCTCTTCGGCAATGTGCTTCAGCCATGGCGGCAGAGCCAGCCAAGCCAACACCATCAAAAGGAGCAAGGCGCCAACAGCCCAGCAGGCCCAGCGCACGGCGCGCGGAAAGCGCATCAGCAGTTCAGGCCGGCGCATCGGATCGCGAACTCCCACAACAACACCCACGACAAGTCATTTGACGATTGTGGCCGAGGCGATCGCACGAGTGCCAAGGCAACAGTGACCAAGACCAAATGACGAAGCCCCTCCTGACCCTTGCGGGGGGAGGGGCCTGTGAGCAGCGATGCCGCTCAGTGGGGCTCCGGCAGGGAAGTACACCGGGGCTCCGTAGGCGCTGGAATTGCGCTTACAGGGTGTTGCCTCGTAGAGGCGGGTTCAGTGTGCGTCAAACGCCGCGGCACCAGCAAGCATCTTTACACGCCTATCCAGTGGGGCTGTACATGCGCAATGACTGGTGCGCGCGACCACGTATTCAGCGCTTGAGCAGACCCTCCACCAAAGCGGCCATGCGGGCCTGCACCGCAGGGTCCATCGCGATGGGGCGGCCCCATTCGCGGCTCGTTTCGCCGGGCCACTTGTTCGTCGCGTCAAGCCCCATCTTTCCGCCGAGGCCGCTGACCGGTGAGGCGAAGTCGAGATAGTCGATCGGCGTCTCGCCGACCAGCGTGGTGTCGCGCATCGGGTCCATCCGCGTGGTGATGGCCCACACCACTTCCTTCCAGTCGCGGATGTCCACGTCGTCGTCCGTCACCACGATGAACTTGGTGTACATGAACTGGCGCAGGAAGCTCCACAGGCCGAACATCAGCCGCTTCGCGTGGCCGGGATAGCTCTTTCTGATCGAAATCACGGCCATGCGGTAGCTGCAGCCCTCGGGCGGCAGGTAGAAGTCGACGATCTCGGGAAACTGTTTCTGCAGGATCGGCACGAAGACTTCGTTGAGCGCAACTCCGAGGACAGCAGGCTCGTCGGGCGGCTTGCCCGTGTAGGTGGAGTGGTAGATCGGATCGCGCCGGTGCGTGAGGCGGCTCATCTCGAACACGGGGAACCAGTCCTGCTCGTTGTAGTAGCCGGTGTGGTCGCCGAACGGCCCTTCGAGTGCATGCAGGTAGCCGTTGACCTCGCGCAAAGGCACGTTCATCTCGCTGCGGCCTTCGAACCCCGCTGGCGCGGTCGGGATGTGGCCCTCGAGCACCAGCTCGGCACGCGCCGGTACCTGCAGCTTCAGGTCGCCCTCGCCCACCGCGCTGTCGGCCAGCTCGGTACGGCCACCGCGCAGCAGGCCGGCAAATTGGTACTCGGACAGAGTGTCGGGTACCGGCGTCACGGCGCCGAGCGTCGTGGCGGGATCGGCGCCCAGGGCCACCGCGATCGGGAACGGCTGGCCGGGATTGACGCGAGCGAAGTCACGAAAGTCGAGCGCCCCGCCCCGGTGGGCCAGCCAGCGCATGATGACCTGGCGCCGCCCGATCACCTGCTGACGGTAGATGCCCAGGTTCTGGCGCAGCCGGGGACGCGGCACCCCGCGCGGGCCTCGGGTGATCACGAGACCCCAGGTGATCAGCGGGCCAGCGTCGCCCGGCCAGCACAGCTGGATCGGCCAGCGCGACAGGTCCACGTCCGGCCCTTCGACCACCACCTCCTGGCAGGGCGGTGAGCCGACCCGGGCCGGCTTCATGTCCCAGACGGCCTTGGCCATGTCCCACAACTTGCCGGCCTCGCGCAGCGAGGTGGGCGGATCCGGCTCCTTCAGCGCCGCCAGCAGGCGACCCACGTCACGCAATTGGGCGACATCGTCGGCACCCATGCCGAGGGCCACCCTACGCGGCGTTCCGAACAGATTGACGAGGGCCGGCATTGAAAAGCCTGGCACCTGGGTGAGCAGCAGCGCCGGGCCGCCGGCGCGCAGGACCTGGTCGGCCAGCGCGGTCATTTCAAGCCTTGGCGACACCGCCTCGGCCACCCGGCGCAGCTCGGCAAGGCCTTCCAGCCCTTCGATGAAGCCTCGCAAGTCCCGATATTTCATCTTGTTTGGTTATTAGAGACGACTCTCTTATGCTTGACTGGTTATTTCCACGGTTCCTAAAATCCATGGAAACAAGTGCTACGAGGGTTTACCCGCGCCAACCATCAGGCGTCCAAAAAGGGTAAGCATCACGTCCTGCCACCGGTGCGACTGCACAAGCAGTTGCCCTTTTCGAGGTGGCAGCCGATTATCACCACCGTCGTTGGCAGCCGGGTGAGCCCAGCAGGGCGCGCCGTTGCCTGAAGGTGGTGCGACAGAGGAAAGGATGGACATGAACGAGCCCCGATGGTGGCTGCGCATGGCCCAGGCCACACAGCGTGCGACAGGCATCTTCCTGCGCGACGTGGGCAACGGCCTGCTTGAGGTCAGCCACAACATGCTCGCCCTGTTCGGCCTGCTCGTGATCACCGTACTGGTGTTCACGCTGGGTCGCGCGGATCTGCGCGACAACATCGAGCGCCAGGCGCTGGATTGGCTGCAGCAGCGCCAGAGTTCGCGGGTCGAAGACGCCGTGGGCTATGTTGCCGAGCCGGACGAGGGCGTCAACGCCGCGCTCGCCAAAGCCCTCGCGGCCGATCCGGCTGCCCTGAACCGCCAGCAGGCGGCGGTGGCCACCTGGTTGTCGCGTCGCTACCGGGTCGCTCCCGAGCCGGTAGCCCGGCTCGTGCAAGAGGCCTGGCAGGTGGGCCAGCGCGCCGGGCTCGACCCGACGCTGATCCTTGCCATCATGGCCATCGAATCAAGCTTCAATCCGTTTGCACAGAGCCCGGTCGGCGCCCAGGGCCTGATGCAGGTCATGACCAAGGTGCACAACGACAAGTACGAACTTTTCGGCGGCAAGCTGACGGCCTTCGACCCCGTCACGAACCTGCGCGTGGGCGTGCAGGTGCTCAAGGAATGCATCGCGCGCGCTGGCGGCCTGGAAGCGGGGCTGAAGTTCTACGTGGGCAGCGGCAACATGGATGACGACGGCGGCTATGCCGCGCGGGTCCTGGCTGAGCAGCGCCATTTGGTGAAAGTGGCTGCCGGCCAGCAGGTCCCGGTCACCGCGCCCAACGTCGTCGCGCCGCCCGTGGCAGCCGCAGCCACGACGGCGGCCTCCGCGCCGGCGCCGGAGCCCAAGCCCGCCGACGCCAAGCCGAGCCACGAGCAGGTCGCACTGGCGCAATGACGGTCTCGGCGGCCGTGTTGGCCATGCTGCCGCGGGATACACTAGCGGCAACGCGCGACTGGCGATAGGGCCACTGCCCGCCGATCGGATCGGCCAGGGTGGCGGCGGCGAGGTGGATCACCACCGGGAAGCGCGGGGCGGCAGCCAGCTGCCCTTTGAAGCCGTTCGCCTGGGCAGCCTGCCGCTTGCTTCGATACCGGTCGAGGCCAGCCGAGCGGGTGTGATCGCCCCGTGATGAAGCCCCCGTGATGAAGGAAGCCTCCATGTTCGACCGCTCGCAATCGACGATCGCAAACGTCGATCCCGAAATCTGGGCTGCCATCCAGTCCGAGAACCACCGGCAAGAAGAGCACATCGAGCTCATTGCCTCCGAGAACTACACCTCGCCGGCCGTGATGGCCGCGCAGGGCTCCCAGCTGACCAACAAGTACGCCGAGGGCTATCCCGGCAAGCGCTACTACGGCGGCTGCGAATACGTCGACGTCGTCGAGCAGCTCGCGATCGACCGCCTGAAGCAGCTCTACGGCGCTCAGTTCGCCAACGTGCAGGCCAACTCAGGATCGCAGGCCAACCAGTCGGTCTTCTTCGGCCTGCTGCAGCCGGGCGACACGATCATGGGCATGAGCTTGGCCGAAGGCGGCCACCTCACGCACGGCATGGCGCTCAACATGAGCGGCAAGTGGTTCAAGGTCGTCAGCTACGGCCTGGATGCCAACGAAGTCATCGACTACGAAGCGATGGAGCGCCTGGCCCACGAGCACAAGCCCAAGCTGATCATCGCCGGTGCCTCGGCCTATGCCCTGCGCATCGACTTCGAGCGCTTTGCCAAGGTGGCCAAGGCCATCGGCGCGATCTTCATGGTCGACATGGCCCACTATGCCGGGCTGATCGCCGCCGGCGTCTACCCCAACCCGGTGCCGCATGCCGACGTGGTCACGTCGACCACCCACAAGAGCCTGCGCGGCCCGCGCGGCGGCATCGTGCTGATGAACGACGAGGCCATTGCCAAGAAGATCAACTCGGCGATCTTCCCGGGCATCCAGGGCGGCCCGCTGATGCACGTGATCGCCGGCAAGGCGGTGGCCTTCAAGGAGGCGCTCAGCCCCGAGTTCAAGGCTTATCAGCAGCAGGTGGTGGCCAACGCCAAGGTGCTGGCCGACACGCTCACCGAGCGCGGCCTGCGCATCGTCAGCGGCCGCACCGAGAGCCATCTGATGCTGGTCGACCTGCGCCCCAAGGGCCTGACCGGCAAGGAGGCCGAGGCCATCCTTGGCGCCGCGCACATGACCTGCAACAAGAACGGCATCCCCAATGACCCGCAAAAGCCGATGGTCACCAGCGGCATCCGCCTGGGCACGCCGGCCATGACCACTCGAGGCTTCAAGGAAGCCGAAGTGCGCCGCACCGCCAACCTGATCGCCGACGTGCTGGACAAGCCGCACGACGAGGCGAACATCGCACGCGTGCGTGAGCTGGTGGCCGCGCTGACGCGCGACTTCCCGGTCTATCGCTAGGGCCTGCGGCAGCTGAGCAGGCATGCGCTGCCCCTACTGCGCCCACGTCGAGACTCAGGTCGTCGAGACACGCGAGTCCGACGAGGGTGACGTGGTGCGCCGGCGGCGCCGCTGCACCAAGTGCGACAAGCGCTTCACGACCTACGAGCGGGCCGAGATCGCGCTGCCGGCAATCGTCAAGCGCAGCGGCGCGAGGGTGGAGTTCGACCCGGCCAAGCTGCGCGCCTCGATGACGCTGGCGCTGCGCAAGCGCCAGGTCAGTATCGAGCAGGTCGACGCGGCGATCGAGCGCATCCAGGACAAGTTGCTGGCCAGCGGCCAACGCGAGGTGCCCTCCACGCGCATCGGTGAGCTGGTGATGCGTGAGCTGAAGCGCCTGGACAAGGTCGCCTACGTGCGCTTTGCTTCGGTCTACCGGAGCTTCGAAGATGTCGACGAGTTCAGTCGGCTGATCAAGGAGATCTGAAAAGAGAACAGGGCGCCACGGCGCCCTGTTTCATTCCGGGATCGGCTTTACTTCCAGCAGTCCGCGGTCGCTCCCTTGGACTGGCCTTTCAGGCCCGTGTCCTTCAAGCTCAATATCCCGCACTTGGGGTCCTTCGCTTCGCCTCCTTGCGGCTCCGCAAACAGTTCGTATCCCCGGTTGTTGTCATTGACGGAGACCGTGATGTTGTAGGTCCTGGAGTCCTTCGGCGACCCGAGGGGCGCCCAGGCAAAGCCGGAGTCCTTAAGCTTGTCGCTCGCGCCCTCGAACGACCCCTGCGTTGCATACAGGCGTTGCATCCATTGCGACGCCTGCATGAGGGCCGTGGCAGCGTCGTTGCGCTTGCTGCGGCGAACCTGCTCTGAGTAGCTCGGGTAGGCGATGGCTGCGAGGATCCCGATGATCGCGACGACGATCATGATCTCGATCAGTGTGAAGCCGCGAGCCATCGGGCTCCTTTGCGCCAGGGAGCGATTTACGGAGCCATTCGTCATGTATCGGCGCTCCTCTCTCATTTCGCAGGCACCGGCGGGTTGAGGATCTGCTTCCACAGCCTGTCCTTCAAGGTCGGGGTCACGTTGGTGCAAGTCACGCGAACGCGTTCGCAAACCTTGCCGGTGTGGCAGTCCATGTAGTAGCGATAACCGTCGACGCACTTCGATTCACCATCTTCGTCCTTGCCTTGATTGAGGATGGCATCGCGGCCGTCGTTGCCCGTCAGGAAGCCGCCTGCGATCAGGTCGTCCTCGTCGATCTTGCCGTCGCCGTTCGTGTCGTAGGTGGCTTCAGTCATGGCCGTGCCGTCGGCGGCCTTCAGCAGGTAGTTGTAGCCGGCACCGGAGGTGGCCTCGCAGATCGCCGCCTCAGTCGCCGGTACCGAGGTACTGATGAAGACGAACTCGCCTGCCAAGACATACGCGGGGAAGATCACGCGCTGGCGGGGGAACGGCAGGTCCATGAGCCAGCCGAGCTGCGTCTTCCAGTCCACCGCCTTCGTCGTGACGGCGAAGTAGGTGCCGTTCTTGGTCTTGATCGGATCGGTCGTGGTCGTCTGCACTTGCAGCGCGGTCCTGTCCACGCCGACCTTGTCGAATGGACTGGCCTTGCCGTCCGAAGATTCGCCGACCTTCGTCGTGTCCCAGACCCCATAGAAAGTCTGGGTCCCCTTCGCGCCGGAGTCCGTCTCGTCGATGAGGCGCCCGGTACCGAAGAGCACAACGCGACCAAACTCCGGATGCAGGACCATCGACGGTGCGATGGTGATAGGCTGCGACACGTCGCCCTTGACATCCGCCGTGGCATGGAACAGAGGGCTCTTTCCGTCGAAGCCGACCTTGAAGTCCTTGTCGCCCTTGATCTCGATTCGCCAGAGATTGCCCTTCAGATCGCCCGCATAGGCGCCGACGACCTCCTGGGTGTTGACGTCCTTGATGAGGGATACGCCCATCAGGCCCGTGCTGCCGGTCGAATCGACGACCAATCGGTCGACCACGCCGGTCTCCAGGTCGATCACCAGCAGCACGGCGTTGCCATTGGTCGAGTAGACCCCGTTGCCGACGAAGGCCTTCCACCCCCCGCCCTTGATCTTGCCCACTGCCAGGTCAGCGAAGACATAGCCGATGTCTTTGTCGGTGTCGCCGTTCACTTCCCACATCACCGTGTTGGCGCCCAGGTCGACAGGCTCGAACTGCGTGCCCTTCGATTGCGTCGGAACATGCAACGCAAAGATCGACTTGCCGCCAGCACCCATGGTGCCGATCAGGAGGTTGCTCCACTCGGCGCTGGTTGCACCGGGCGGGGTGATGAAAGCGTCCGACTCGGCCAGCGGGCCGTCGACGACGAAGCGGTGGAAGTTGGTCGTCTTGCCGTAGTCCTTGCTGGCGATCGTCTTCAGCTGTGACAAGCCCGCGCGCGGCAGGAATCCATAGACCTCCTTGCCGTCCGAAGACCTGAACGCGTGCAGGATGCCGTCATTGCCGCCCACGAAGATCACGCCGTCGGTCCGATCCTTCTTGAGCTTGACGTAGGCGGGATAGTCCTTGTCGTGGCCGCTGAGGGACTCGTAGCCGAGATCCACCAGGCCCTTCACCAGGACAGGCGGTGAGTTCACGAGGTCACCCAGCGGCGCCAGCTTGTTGCCACCCTTGTCCAGCTTGGGGAAGCGCTGACGGAACACACCTTCCTGGCCGGTGTTCGTCTCGTCGCCGCGGGTGTACTTGGTCAGTGCCTCCGAGCCCACCAGGTTCCTGGTCGCCGTGTCCATGGTGTCCCAGGTGAACAGGACGGACGGCTTGCTGCCTTGCCAGGTGTAAAGGTTGCGGATGGTGGGCAAAGGCATGACATCGCTGGCGAGCCACAAGGCCGTGTCGCCCTGCTCCCCGTCGATGCTCAGCGGCCAGGCCTCGAGATCGCCCCACCAGGCACCCGGCTTGTACTTCGGCACGTACTTCACGTTGCCGGCGACCACGTAGGCCGACGCCGTCGCGACACCGGCTTCCTTCGCTTCGTTGCCGGAGGCGCTGTCGAAAGCGTTCGCCAATGCGGACGTCAACTCGGTCACGTCACGCGCGGAGTGGAAGTCGCCGCCGGTGTCGAACGACGCATGCCACATGTCGTCGATCTTCTGCGGCTCGCCCGCCGTCGGGTCCGGCCAGCTCAGGTCGCCCTTCGTGATCGCCTCGATGACTTTGTCCTTGCTCTGCCTCGTCGACGAATCCAGCGTGCCGGTCACCCCGAGGCCGACCATGAACTGCGTCAGGTGCTGCCAATAGGCAATGTCGTTGGGGAGAGGGACCACCTTGTTGTCGATGTTGGTGTCGAGGTCATTGACGAAATACTTCATCGCCACGTCGGACAGCGTTGTGGAGAACTTGTTCGGCGCATCGTCGTAGGGCCGCTTCGCGATGTAGTGGTCCTGCGCGCCCTTCGGCGCATTGGGCCACTTCGGGCCATCGACGCCGTCGACATTGCCGATGCCCACGTCGCTGGTCTTGTCGTTGTAGTAACCGTCGGTCATCAGCACGTTCACCGAGCGGCGGCAGGCCAGCTTTTCACTGCTGCTGTTGGTGGGGTCGGTCAGCCACGGGCTGCCAGCCGGGTCACTGGTTCGACTGAAGTAGTTGCCGACATCCCTGACCGCAAACCGCAGCGGCGTGCTGGGCCACGAAGCGATCTTGTAGACGCCCGTCAGGATCTTGTTCAAGCGCGCCGCATCGAGCGGCCGCAGCGGCCCCCCGTTGGCTTCGGTCTCAATGCGCGCGTAGGTCTTGGCGCTGCCATCGATCTTGACCGCGGTGTCGTTGTTGATCCGCGCCCATCCCACACGCAGCTTGTCCTTGAACTGCGTGAATGTTTCGCCCACCGCTGCCTTGGTCAGCGTCTCGCGCATGCGGTAGTAGGTGAACCAGTTGGCGAAGTTCTGCAGTTCCTCGGCCTGGGTGCACCTCTTCCCGGCGCAGTCGGTTCTGTTCGCGTTCTTGTCCCCGGGAGCAGCATGGTTGCCACCCATGTCGTTGACGTCATAGCGCTGGTAGTTGGCCGTTTTCGTGGGGTCGGCGTTTGCCGTCAGCCGATACACGGCGCCCGGGTAGAAATCCAGCGTCTCGCTGGCCTGGGTACTGTTCGTTCTGCTCCAGGTGGTCTTGATCCGCTGATCGTTCTTCTTCTTGCCTACGCTGTAGTCGAGATAGTTGATCGACAGGTTGAAGGTGGCATTGGTGATGACCGGATCCCAGAGCGCGGCGGCGGGATTGGCATTGGGCATCCGGCCCGAGCCATCCGCCTTGAACCACGGGAGATAACGCTTGTCGGGGTTGTAGAAGATCGGGTTGACGTCAGGCGACCGATACTGGTACTGGTAGACGTCCGGCTTCGAGGCCGTGGCGAGCGACGTGACCACGCTGTCCAGAAACTGACTGACCGGGTAGTCGGTGCTCAGACCGCAGCCATGGAACTGGCCCGTTTGACAGAGCTTGCGCCAATCGCCAGGGAAGGCGGCGAACCACTCACCATCCTTGGCCAACCTCACGGCGATGCCGTTGACCTTGAAGTCGCCGGCCGGCATGAAATCCGACAGCATCGAACCCGAATCGTCGATGGTCATGACGACGTTGGGCGGCGGCGGCGCGGCCACCCGGCTCGACAGCGGGATCTGCGCCGGTTCGGTGGCGGCCGAAACGCCGAGCCACCCGAATGTGATCAGCGCCGCGACGGCCCACCAGGGATTCATGTGTCGAAGAGTCTTCATGTCGAATCCACTCAATTCAGGTAAACGATCGATTGCAGCCAAACCACCGAACCCGTTTCGGTGAAACCGCCGTCTTCCGAGTAGTCGGGGCTGAACCCTCGGGCGGTGATCTGATGAGCCGTCTTGCCGCCGATGTCGAGCTTCTGGCTCATGCATTGGGGCAAGTGGTCGGGAGTGAACGTCCCGTTCTCCGATTTCATGTAGGCCTCGGGTACTTCAAAGGCCATGCCGCCACCCTTCTCCCAGTTGGCGAAGGTGTCCCACTGGTCGGGCGGATTCACGTCGAGCACCTTGATCGCCGGCAACGTTTGCAAGGTTTCGAGCTCGCAGTACTTGAGGCCGATCTGCGCAGCCTGCATGGCCAGCGCCTGCACCCGCGCGTTGTTGGCAACGATGTCGGTGCTCAAGGCCCCGCGCATGACCGCGGCCGAGGTGAGGCCGATGATCACCAGCACGATCATGGCCACGATCAGGGTGACGCCTTGCTGGCGACGAAAACCGGCGTTGCGATGAATGCTTTTCACTGCACGGCCCCCACGCGGTTTTGCAGCACGACGGTGGATGTGAACATGCGGTACATGTGCAGGTCGCCTGGCGTCGCGGGCACGGCGCCGCTGCACCCCTGATAGCCCATGGCTTCGCTCAACACCGCATCGGCGCTGCGAACCACCAGGCACACGCGAATCGACATGGTGTTCGCCCAATCCACCGCATTCGGGAGACCCATGTCGGCGGCGGCCGAGTACCGTATCACCCGGTAGGTCTCCGGCTTGCCCGGCGTCGGGTTGGACACCCCGTACATGAATTGCAGGTCAGCCACGTTGTCTACCAAGGCTTGCGCCTTGTCGTTGCCCGGCCCCAGGCAAAACAGCTGGTTGTTCTGCACGTAGTACCGGCTGTAGTTGAGGTACGGTGCAGGGCCGGGAATCGCCTTGATGGCGTTTCCCAGGCAGTCCAGGGGATCCGCCCCGCTGACGACACTGTTGTGCTCATCGGCCTGGTAGACGACCGCAATCGTGTCCGACGTACCCTTGGCATCGCAGGTGAGCTGGTCGATCGACTTCGACGTATCGGTGAACGCCGTATCGCAACCGAACAGCCCCAGCCCGTTGTAGGCCTTCACGAACTTGCCGTCCTTGACGTCGGTGGGGGCGCTGTAGCCCACCATGTTGAGTCCGGAACGCAGCACGTTGAAGGCAAGGCTCGCGTCTTCGGTCATCTGGGACAAGGCCCGGCCGCTGCGCCCGCTCGATCCGGCGTTCAGGTAGGCGCTGAAGACGGCGCCGACGACGACGAAGCCGATGACCATCGCGATCATCAACTCGACCAGCGAGAAACCTGCTGAACGGAGGCGATGTGTCGTCATTACAGGCTCACCCTGAAATACATGCAGCGGGGCTGCAACTTCTCATCGTCGAGTCGGAACGGCCCAGGGCACTCCTGGTGGTTGACCTTGTCCCCAGCCGTCTCTTCCTTGACAGCCGAAGGATCCATCCAGGCGATCCACACGTCCGCCGCGACGGGCGGAGCGACCGAACCATCCACCACGATGTATCCCTGGCCACCCGGCAGGCTGTAGTACATGGCCTGGGCCCACTCCGCCATGTCGATCGCCGCCAGCTCGGTGGGCGAGCAGTTGGCCGGCGTATCACATTTGGGAATGATGGGCGGCCCATCCGGCGGGTCGTATCCGTCGAGAAGGTCGTAGTCGCCCAGGCCGACCGCCGGCTTGTTGGCCCGCATCCGGTCGGTGATGTCGGAGGCGATCAGCGTGGCCATCGAGCGGAACTCGCTGGTCTTGCCGAACCGGCTTGCGGCCGCCAGCATCCCGGTCAGCGCAAGAACCCCGAAAGACACCACCAGCATCGCCACGAGCACCTCGATCAGCGTGGCGCCTTGCTGTGAACGATTCATCTGAGCCATCTCCATCAGCTCCCTTTGGTCACCTTCACGCGGCCTTGTTGGGTGACCGTCACGGTGCGCACGCGGTCCGCATAGCCATCCGAGCCGGAATCGCCGACGGGATTGAAGGTATAGGTCTCACTGGGTTTATCCATCTCGAGCACGATCCCGGTCGATGCGAAGACGATCTCGTCACTCGCCGCCGTGACCGGCTCGGTGGCGTTCATGGCCCTCAGTGCGTTCTGGACACGCAGCACGCGGCCCGAATCGTCGAAGACGATCAGCCAGCCCTTGTCCCAGGTCTTCTTGCCGGAGCAGGTGGGATCGGTTTGTTCCGGCTTTTCGGTGGCGCACATCTTGACCGGCCGGCCTCGCTTGAGCGCCTCGGACCGGGCGAACCGAAGGGCTTCGGCAAACTCGTCCGCGTTCGCGCCTGCCGCGCGATCCGCCATGAATCGCGTCATCGACGGCACAGCGACCGCCATCAGGATGCCCACCACCACCATCGTCACCATCAATTCGGTCATGGTGAACCCACGCGAGCGCCCAAATGGCGAGCGGGGCCAGGAGGGCCGGCTGGTGGGGCGCGAGATGCTTGGGTGCGTTCGGATGCAGTCCATTTGTCCATCATGCGATGAAGCGCCCGGCCCGGATCCGTCGGCCGGACAAGCGGCGCATGGGCGGCGACGAGCGGACGCCTTCAGCGGCAGATGCCTTCCTTGGCCACCCGCGCCTTGCCCGTCTTGTTGACGCACACCATCACCGAGCCGGGCACGTTCTGGTCCAAAGCGGGCTGGCCGGGCGGGACGAACCGAAAGTGAGCCGCCAGGCTCAGCAGCACGCCGCTGGCGCGGTAGGTGAGATAGCGCTGGGTGCCCAGAACCGACCCGGAGTTCTGCGGCGGTTGGTGCACGGAGACAACCCGGTCGCTCTCGTCCACCTCTCCGCGCTCTCCCCGGTCGATGAAAACGAGCCAGCCGTCATGCCACGCCTTGCCGCTGGCCAGGCAATCCGGCGTGCCGGTGGCCAGGCTGTTGCCATCCAGGGCGCAGACGGTGACCAGCTCGCCCCGGGCCATCGCTTCCGAACGCGCCCGCCGCAGCGCCGAATTCAATGTCTCGTATTGCGCGTTGATCGCCGCCCTGTCGTGAAACTGCCTCAGGCTCGGAATGCCAACCGCAGCCAGGATGGCAACCACGGCCAACGCGACCATCAATTCGATCAGGGTGACGCCAAATTGGCGCCCACGGCGATGCACAACGCAGATGCGCTGATTCATGAAGCAGTTCCTCCCTACGCCGATCCGGCTGTTTTTCGCGAACCGATTCTTAACGCCGCACCTCCCTCTGGGCGGCGAGGCAAAAACATTCACGGGGGGATAGCGGAACGCCCCGTAAACTGAACCACCTATGGCCGCACCGAGCGATCCGGAAGATCCGATGCAGCGCGCATTCGCGCTGGCCGAGAGGGCTGTGGGCCTCAGCGAGCCCAATCCCCGCGTCGGTTGTGTCATCGTCGCGGCCGACGGCTCGCTGATCGGCGAGGGGCATACCCAGGCCGCAGGCTCTTCCCACGCCGAGGTGATGGCGTTGCGCGATGCCCAGGCACGCGGCTTCGAGTTGCGCGGTGCCACGGCCTACGTCACGCTCGAGCCTTGCTCTCACCACGGCCGCACCCCACCTTGCTGCGATGCGCTCGTCGCCGCCGGCATCGCGCGCGTCGTGATGGCAGCCCGTGATCCGAACCCGTTGGTGAACGGCACCGGCGTCGCGCGGCTGCGCGCGGCCGGCATCGAGGTCATCGAAGGAGGCCCCGCTGCCGAGGCCGCTTCACGCGAGCTGAACATCGGCTTCTTCTCGCGCATGCAGCGCGGCCGCCCCTGGGTGCGCATGAAGATCGCCGCCTCGCTGGACGGACGCACCGCGCTCGACAACGGCGCCAGCCAATGGATCACCGGCGAGCCGGCCCGTCACGACGGCCACGCATGGCGCCGCCGCGCCGGGGTGCTGCTGACCGGCTCGGGCACGGTAATCGCCGACGACCCTCGCCTCGATGTACGTGGTCATCCCATCGCCCGGCCGCCGCTGCGCGCGGTGCTGGATTCGCGGCTCGCCACGCCGGCGAATGCCCGCTTGTTCGAGGGTGCCGGCCCGCTGGCCTTCTTCACCGCCCGGCCCGATCCGGACAGCGCCGCCGCGCTGCGCGAGCGTGGCGCCGAGGTGCTGACTCGCCCCGGCGCAGACGGGCAAGTTGACCTGGATGCGGTGATGCAAGAACTGACGCAGCGCCAGGCCAACGAGGTCCATGTCGAGGCCGGAGCCCGCTTGAACGCCGCCCTGCTGCAGGCGGGCTGGGTGGACGAGCTGCTCGTCTACCAGGCGCCTTTGCTGCTCGGCGCCGGGCGCGGCATGGTGGCGCTCGGCCCATTGACCGAGCTCGCGGCTGCCCAGCGGTTCGCCTTTCATTGCGTCGACCGTATCGGCAACGACCTGCGCCTGCTCCTGCGCCGCCCTTCCGCCGCGGCTTGAGCCCCTGGTGGCCTTCAGTCCTGACGGGTGCGGGCGTCACACCCTGCCGCCTACAATGAGCGGATGCCCATTTCCCCGATTCCCGAGCTGGTGACCGAGCTGGCCGCCGGCCGCATGGTGATCCTCGTCGACGAGGAGGACCGCGAGAACGAAGGCGATCTCGTCCTCGCGGCCGACCATGTCAGCCCCGAGGCGATCAACTTCATGGCCAAGCACGGCCGCGGGCTGATCTGCCTCACCCTCACCCGCGAGCGCTGCGAGCGCTTGCACCTTCAGCCGATGGCCAGCCGCAACGGCACCGTGCACGGCACCGCCTTCACCGTCTCGATCGAAGCCGCCACCGGCGTCACCACGGGCATCTCGGCTGCCGACCGCGCGCGCACCGTACAGGCCGCCGTGGCGCGCGAGGCCAAGGCGTCAGACCTCGTGCAGCCCGGACACATCTTCCCGCTGCAGGCGCAGGATGGTGGGGTTCTGGCGCGTGCCGGCCATACCGAAGCCGGGTGCGACATGGCCGCGATGGCCGGCCTCACGCCAGCCGCCGTCATCTGCGAGATCATGAACGACGACGGCACGATGGCGCGCCTGCCGGATCTCGAGGTCTTCGCCCGCGAACACGGCCTGAAGATCGGCACCATCGCCGACCTCATCCACTACCGCAGCCGCAACGAATCACTCATCACCCGCGCCGGCCAGCGCTCGCTGCAGACCGCGCAAGGCGCTTTCGATGCCCACGTGTTCCGCGATCGCTCCGGCGGCGTGCACCTGGCGCTCGTCAAGGGCCACTGGAGCGCGGACGACGAAGTGCTGGTGCGCGTGCACGAGCCGCTTTCGCTGCTCGACCTGCTCGATGCAGGCGGATCGAACCACCATTCGTGGCCGCTGCCCAAGGCGCTGACAGCACTGCAGGCCAGCGACCACGGTGTCGCGGTGCTGATGAATTGCGGCGCCGCCGAGGCAGATCGCCTGATCGGCGGCCTGCTGGCCGATGCCGGCAGCCCGTGCGCCAATCCGCCGGCCATGGACCTGCGGACCTACGGTGTAGGCGCGCAGATCCTGCGCGAGCTGGGTGTGGCGCGCATGCGCCTGCTCGGCAGCCCGCGCCGCATGCCCAGCATGACCGGCTACGGCCTCGAGGTCACCGGCTTCGTGTCAGCCGAATGACGGCCGGCCGAATGAATTACGAGAACCATTTGCGAGGAACCTCACATGCAAGGTGCTGACCAGGGACAGAGCGCGCCGCTCGACGGCGACGGGCTGGCGATCGGCATCGTCCGTGCGCGCTTCAACGACGCCATCACCCGCGCCGCCACCGATGCCTGCCTGGCCGAGCTGGCCGCGCTGGGCGTGCAAGACCGGGATATCGTTCAAGTGACGGTGCCCGGTGCGCTGGAGATTCCCGTCACGCTGAAGGCCATGGCCGACAGCGAGGATTTCGATGCGCTGGTCGCGCTCGGCTGCGTCATCCGCGGCGAGACCTTCCATTTCGAGCTGGTGGCGAACGAGAGTGGCGCCGGTGTCATGCGCGTGTCGCTGGACCACCAGATCCCGATCGCCAACGCGATCCTGACCGTCGAGAACGAAGAGCAGGCCTGGGCCCGCGCCAGCGAAAAGGGACGCGATGCCGCCCGTGTCGCGGTAGAGATGGCCAACCTGCTGGATGAATTGTTGTGAGCACTGCCCCGACGAGCGCCGCGCCGAACGCCGCGAAAAAACGCACCGCGCCAAAATCCGCCCGCCGCCGCTCGCGCGAGATCGCGCTGCAGGGCCTGTACGAATGGCTGCTGGCCGGCAGCGAAGCCGGCGTGATCGACGCCCACATGCGCGAGCAGGAGGGTTTCGACAAATGCGACGCGGTGCACTTCGATGCGCTGCTGCACGGCTGCATCCGCGATGCGGCGGTGCTCGATGCCGTGTTGGCGAAACACGTCGACCGCCGCACCACCGAGCTCTCGCCGATCGAGCACGGCGTACTGCTGGTCGGCGCCTACGAGCTGAAGAACTGCCTGGACGTGCCTTACAAGGTCGCGATCAACGAAGCCGTGGAGCTGGCCAAGGCCTTTGGCGGGACCGATGGCCACAAGTACGTGAATGGCGTGCTCGACAAGGCGGCGGCGGATTTGCGCCCCACCGAAGTCGCCGCAGCCCGATCGGGTAGACGATGACGCAGCGGGCCGAGCGCTGGGCCGCTTCATGAAACTCGCCGGCCGGCTCGACCACATCGAGCCCTTCTACGTGATGGAGTTCGCCAAGCTGGCGAGCGAGCTGGCGCGTTCACCTGTCTGCGACCCCGCGCGTGGCGGCGCGCCGATGATCTTCCTGAACATCGGCGAACCCGATTTCACCGCCCCACCCCTGGTGCAAGCGGCCGCGGAGGCCGCCATTGCCGCCGGCCGCAGCCAATACACCGACGCGACCGGCCTGAAGCCGCTGCGCGAGCGCATCGCGCAGTGGTACGCCGAGCACCACCACCTATCGATCGACCCGGCACGCATCATCGTCACCGCCGGCGCCTCCGCCGCGCTGCAGCTCGCCTGCCTCGCGCTCTTCGAGACGGGCGACGAAGTGCTGATGCCGGACCCCTGCTACCCCTGCAACCGCCATTTCGTTGCGGCCACCGGTGCCAGCGCGAAGCTCGTCGCCGAGGGGCCGGATGCGCGCTATCAGCTCACCGCCGACAAGGTGGCAGCGCACTGGACGCCCGCCACCCGCGGCGTGCTGCTCGCCTCGCCCTCCAACCCCACCGGCACGTCGATCGCGCCGGACGAGCTGGCACGCATCGTCGCGGCAGCCCGCGCGCGCGGCGGTGTGAGCATCGTCGACGAAATCTACCTCGGCCTCAGCTATGACGAGGCCTTCAGCCACAGCGCGCTGGCTCTGGGCGACGACGTGATCTCGGTCAACAGCTTCTCGAAATACTTCTCGATGACGGGCTGGCGACTGGGTTGGCTGGTCGTGCCACCCGAGCTGGTCGCACCCATCGAGAAGCTGGCGCAGAACCTGTACATCTGCCCGTCGACGATCGCCCAGCACGCCGCGCTGGCCTGCTTCGAGCCCGAGTCACTGGCCGAATATGAGCGCCGGCGCGCCGCCTTTCGCGCACGCCGCGATTTCATCGTCCCTGCACTGAATGGTCTGGGCCTTGCCGTGCCGGTCATGCCTGATGGCGCCTTCTACGCCTGGGCCGACTGCAGCGCCTACTCCCCCAGCAGCTGGGCTCTTTGCGAGCGCCTTGTGCGCGAAGCCCACGTGGCCTTGACGCCAGGCCGCGACTTCGGCCCAGCCGCTGCCGAGCGCTATCTGCGCCTGTCATTTGCCACCAGCCTGCCCTTGCTGCACGAGGCCGTCGACCGCCTCGGACGCGTCCTCAATCGGTGACAAGGCGTTAATCAACTAGTTAGGACGACTTTTTCAACGATTGCCGGGCGAGTGCTTGGCTATGCTTGCGTCCATGCGTTGGAACCCCTTCCGGCGATCGCCGGCCTCCGACTCGACCGACTCGGCCTTCGAAGCCACGGTCGTCGAAGACCTCATTGCGACCGCCGCCATGCCCGAGGCGCCGCCTCCCGGCAGCCCCGAACCGCCTGAGCGCGCCGAGGTAGGCGCCACCACCATGCCGGTCAAGCGGCAGGTGATTGGTCATGTGGGGCGTTACGCCCTGAAAGCCGTGCTCGGCGAAGGCGGCCTGGGCACGGTCTACGCGGCCTGGGATCCGCTGCTGTCCCGCGCGGTGGCTGTCAAGACCCTGCGCCTGCACGCCGACACGCAGGACCTCGGTTCGCTGGATGACCTGATCCTGAACGAGGCTCGCGCTGCCGCGCGGCTGTCGCACCCGCACATCGTCACGGTGTTCGATGCCGGCCCGTCGGACCAGGGCATCTACATCGCGATGGAGCCGCTGCGCGGCCGCGACCTGCGCCACATGCTGAACGAGGGCTGGCGCCCCACCCCGGCCGAAGCCGCGCATCTCGTGCGCCGCGTGGCCGATGCCCTGGCCTATGCGCATGGCAAAGGCGTCGTTCACTGCGACATCAAGCCCGCCAACATCTTCATGGTCGGCAAGCGCCAGCCGAAGGTGCTCGATTTCGGCATCGCCCGCATTGCCCACCGCGAGACGCCTTCCGTCGAAGGGGCGGTGGCGGGCTCGCCCTACTACCTCGCACCCGAGCAGCTGCGCGGCGACGCAGTCGACCGGCGTTGTGACGTCTATGCACTCGGCGTCGTGCTGTTCGAGCTGCTCACCGGCCAGCGGCCCTACACCGGGCAGACCATCGAAGAGATCAACCAGGCCGTGCTGAACGCACCGATGCCCACGGCGCGCCAGGTGAACCCGAAGGTCCCGTCGTTGCTTTCGGCGGTCGTCGCCCGCGCCATGGCCCGGGTCCCCGGTGACCGCTTTCCGTCGGCTCGGCACCTGTCGATGGAATTGCGCAACTGGCTGGACCTGCCCGAGGCGCGCGCATTGGTCGAAAGCCCCGAAGCGGCACGCCGTGGTCGCCTGAAGCTGCTGGGCATCGGTATCGGCGCAGCCGCGCTGGTGGCGGTGGTGCAATCCGCATGGCGCCCTTGGGGCGGTGTTGAGGAAAAGCCCGCCGCAGAGCCTGCGGTGGCCGCAGCCTCCGCACCGGCGGTCAGCGATACCCAGGCAGCCCACGATGTGGCCAACGCTGCGTCGGCCGCAGTGGTTGCCGATGACGCGGCGTCCTCCGCTGCGGCGATTGCGGCCCCTGAAGCTGCCAGCGCCCCAGTCGTTGCCGAAGCGCCCAAGTCGAAACCCACCACCACGCGCGACAAGAAACGCACAGCGGCGTCACCAGTCGCCCCGGCAGAAGCGCCGCCAGCAGCACCGCCGCCATCGCCGGGCGTCGTGCAACTGGCCGTCAGCCCTTGGGGGCAAGTCGAGGTCGACGGCGCGCCCGTGGGCATCGCGCCACCGCTGAACCGGCTCAGTTTGCCTGCCGGCTCACACACCATCACAATTCGAAACGGCGAGTTGCCTCCCTTGGTGAGAACGGTCGAGGTCTCGGCCGATCGCCCGGTGGTCATCAAGCATCGTTTCGAACAATGACAACAACACCTGCCCGATTCGCGAGCCTCTCGAGCCTCTCATTGGTGGCCTCTTTGGCCTGCACCACCGTGCTGTTGGACGGCTGCGCCGTACCGGCTCAACCCAGTGTGAGCGATGCATTCGACCGTCCCGCGGAGCGCAACCTGCTACTCGGCCTGCGCGCTTACGACGAAGCGCAGTACCCCGAGGCCGAGCGCACCCTGAAGGAGGCGCTGCGTCTGCAGCTGACAGCGCCGAAGGACCGCGCGACCGCGCACAAGACGCTGGCCTTCATCTACTGCACGAGCGGCCGCAAGGCGGAGTGCGAAGCCGCTTTCCGCGAGGCCCGCGCCGCCGATCCGGCCTTCGCGCTGAACAAGGCCGAAGCGGGCCATCCCGTCTGGGGCCCGGTGTACGAAGCCTCCAAAAAACCGTGATCTGAGGCACCCGGCGGCGAGTACGCCGCCACCCGCCGGGCGGGTGCGCGACCGCCTTGGGGCGGCCCGGCGCCGGCCGCGCTAGCGCCAACCACTGTCGTATCATGATCAGCCTGTCATGAGCCTAGTCAGCGCTGCCCGCTTCACCCATCCGGTGCGCGTCTACTGGGAAGACACCGACGCCGGCGGCGTGGTCTTCTACGCGAACTACCTGAAGTTCTTCGAGCGCGCGCGCACCGAATGGCTGCGCAGCGGCGGCCACAGCCAGCACGACATGGCCGAGGCAACCGGCGCGATCTTCGTCGTCACCGAAACGCGCGTTCGCTACCTGAAGCCCGCGCGCCTCGATGACGAGCTGCTGATCACAGTCGAGCCGGTTGAACTCGGACGCGCCCGCATGGTCGTGGCCCAGCAGGCCTGGCGCGGCGACACGCTGCTGTGCGAGGGCGACATCGCCATCGCCTGCGTCGACAGAGGAACCTTCCGCCCCCGCCGCATTCCGAACGACATCCTTCCGCACCCCACCGAATGAACCAGGACCTCTCCATCGTCAATCTCGTGCTGCAGGCGAGCCTCGTCGTGCAGCTGGTCGTCGCCGGGCTGCTGATCGTTTCGCTGCTCAGCTGGACGCTGATCTTCTCCAAGCTGGCCGGTATCTCGCGCGTGCGCAGCCGCAACGACCAGTTCGAGCAGGAGTTCTGGTCGGGCCGCAACCTGAACGACCTTTACCAAAGCGCCAGCAACCGCGCCGACACCGCTCCGATGGAGCGCCTGTTCGCGAGCGGCATGCGCGAGTTCCTGAAGCTGCGCGAGCGGCGGCTCGATACCGGCGCCCAGCTCGACGGCGCCCGCCGCGCGATGCGCGCCAGCCTGCAGCGCGAGCTCGATGCGATCGAAGGCAACCTCGGCTTCCTCGGCACGGTCGGCTCGGTCTCGCCTTATGTCGGCCTGTTCGGCACGGTGTGGGGGATCATGCACGCCTTCGTCGGCCTGTCGAACCTGCAGCAAGTCACCTTGGCCACGGTGGCGCCTGGCATCGCCGAGTCGCTGGTGGCCACCGCCATCGGCCTGTTCGCGGCGATCCCTGCGGTGATCGGCTACAACCGCTTCGCGCGCGACATCGACCGCATCGCGATCCAGCTCGAGAGCTTCACCGAGGAGTTCTCGAACATCCTGCAGCGCAACGTCGGCACGCCCGCCGCGGCGCCGACAGCCCATTGAACACGCGAGAGAGCTGACAACATGCCCGGCGTGATCGCCCGAGGCGGCCCGGTGCGCCGCCGCCGCACGATGAACGAGATCAACATGGTCCCGTTCATCGACGTGATGCTCGTGCTGCTGATCATCTTCATGGTCAGCGCCCCCTTGATCACCACCGGCGTGGTCGACCTGCCGAGCGTCGGCAAAGCCAAGCAGCGCCCGCAAAGTGTGATCGAAATCGTCGTCGGGCTCGACGAGAAGCTGAAGATCAAGGTCGACAAGGGCGAGCCCGCGAGCGTCGCCCTGCCCCAGCTGGTGGCGCGCGTGAAGGAAGCTCAGCGCGGCCAGGCCGACGTGCCGGTGGTCATCTCGGCCGATCGGCAGGTGAAGTACGAGAGCGTCGTCAAGGTAATGGATGCGCTGCAGCGCGCGGGCGTCCAACGCGTCGGCTTGTCCGTCAAGCAGGGAGCCTGAAGAGAAATGGCGACCCCTACTGAGCCGTGAGCGCCACCTCTTCCTTCGACCCGCGGCACCCGCTGAAGTCGCTGACGATTCCGCGCGATTCGCTGCGGCCGCCCAGTGCCGACAACCCGCGCCTAGGTGCCACGCTCTCGCTGTTCGCGCATGCCGGATTGATCACGATGCTCTGGTTCGGCGTGCAGTGGCGCACGCAGGAGCCCGAGGGGGTGATGGCCGAGTTGTGGTCGTCGGTGCCCGAGATCGCCGCGCCGCGCGCCGAGCCGCAACCCGAGCCCGAGCCTCAGGTGGCGCCGCCACCGCCTCCGCCCGTCACGCCGCCGCAGCCGACTGCGGCCGAGCGGGAGGCCGAAATCGCGATCGAGCAGGCCAAGGAAAAGGAGCGTCGCGAAGCGCTCGACCAGAAGGCTCGCGAGCGCCGACAGCGCGAAGAGAAAGAGCGCAAAGAGCAGGCGCAGAAGGAAGCCGAGCAGGAGCGCAAGGAGCGCGAGAAAGCCGAGGCCAAGGAACGCGAGCAGGAAAAGCTGGCCCAGCAGAAGAAGGAGCAGCTCGCTGCTGCGTCGCGCGAGAAGGCGCGGCAGGATCAGCTCAAGCGCATGAACGAGCAGCTCGGCGGCACCGGCGCTCCCACGAGCACTGGAACGGCGGCGCGCGACGCCGGCCCTTCAGCCAGCTATGCCGGCCGCATCATCGGCCGCGTACGGCCGAACATCCAGCTGCCGTTCGATCTGGACGGCAACCCCACCGCCGACGTGCGCCTCACCGTGCTGCCCGACGGCACCATCACCAAGTGGGAGGTCGTGCGCTCCAGCGGCGTGAAGGAGTGGGACGACGCGGTGCTGCGCGCGGTCGAGAAGACCGGCGTGCTGCCGCGCGACGAGAACGGCCGCGTCCCTTCGCCGATGGTGATCAGCTTCTCGCTGCGGCCAAGAACGTAGTGTCCTGTCCCGCCAGTAAATGGCCTTGCGACGGGCCGCAATGGGGATGATCGCGAGTCGACAAGCCAGGCCGATACCCGGCGGTATCGGCCTGGCTTGGCGGCGCTGCGAGCACCCCATTTCGGCCCGCCCGAAGGGTTCCACCAGATGGCGCGCTCGCGCGGCCGTTCGACAGGGCAGATACGCCCAGTATCTGCCCTGTCGCCCGACCACGCGATCATCACCATCTGGTGGAATCGCAAGGTCATTTACTGGCGGGACAGGACACTGGGCGCGACGAAGTGGTCCAGCGACCACTTGCCCGGCCCCCACAGGATCAATCCGGCCAAGAGGCTGCCCCAGAACACGTGCTGCTGCAACGCAGCCTCGGCGATGTCTGTCAGGCTCAACGCTGCGACGATGTTCAGCACGAACAAGCCCATTGCCGCGAAACGCCCGCCCAGCCCGAGCGCGAGCAGCACCGGCAGCAGCAGTTCGCCGGTCGTGCCCGCATAGGCCGCCAGTTCCGGCGGCAGCAGCGGCACGTGGTACTCATCGCTGAACAAGGCCAGGGTCGTGTCCCAGTCGCGGATCTTGGTCAGACCCGAGAGAAAGAAGACCCGCGCCACATAGATACGCGCGGCCAGTTGGGCCAGCGGTTGCAGGGCTTCGAGCCAGCCAACCACGCGCAGCCAGGCGCGCGCCAGCACAGGGGGCGCAATGATCATGGGAATCTCCTTGCGAAACTAGGTTGTCTGGATCTTGGCCAGCCAGCCCTCGCGCAGCGCGCGTGTGAGCCACTGTTCGAAATGGAACGTGTCGTCGCGCCCGAGCGCGGCAGCCAGCGCGGAGCCCAGCGCCGCGCCCTGCAGCAGGTCGAGGTTGAAGTGGCGCTCAGCCTCGGAAAGCGAGGCGAGCTCGACCCGGTGGCCGCGTCGCCACACCCAGGCCGTTTCACTCCGCCCTTCGGCCAGGGCCTCTCGCACCGGTGCCAGGTCGGGCGGCTGGTCGCCCGCTTCACGATGCGCGCGCCACAGCGTCAGCACGGGCCATGGCGATGCAATGCATGCGCTGCCGGCCACGAAGGCCAAACTCAGCGCGTCGGGATCGCCGTGGGCCAATGCTTGCAGGTCCGGCGCCGCATCCGCGGGATCGGCCGCGTGGTGCGCCCGGTGGACAGCCCATTCCAGCCGCGCCACATCGGCCAGATACGGGATGTCGGACAACTCCGCCACACGCGGCAGCCACTGCGCCAGTTCGGCACCGAACCAGCCCAAGTCGCCGCGCGTGGGTGGGTGCTGGCGCCACATGTCGCGCGCCAACGCGGCCATCGCCTCATCCCCCAGCAATTGCCCGATCACCGGATAGGCACCCGCAAGAGCACGCTCCGCGATCGCCTGGGCATTGGCGCGATAAGCCTGCACACCCTCCAGAAGGCCGGCAGTGCGACCCGGCAAAGCAACTGCCGCGATCGGCAGAAAAGCCTGCGGCGCACGCAGTGCCTGCAGCAATGCCTGCTGGCGCGCAGCTTCTGCGCGGCTCATGCGACGCTCTCTTGCTGCGCGCGCCGGGCTTCGCCCAGCAGCACGTCGAAACCCGGCAGGGCCGTGTCCCACTCGATCAGCGTCGGCGGCTTCGCCCCGAGACGCCGCTGCGCGTGGCGATAGACACGCCAGACCGGCTCGTGCACCACCGAGCCGTGGTCGTCGATCACCAACGAGCCGGCGTCGTCATAGCCGGCCAGGTGGATCTCGCCGACGATGGCCGGATCCAGCGTATCGACCCAGGCGCAAGCTTCGGCCGCCGCGTCGGCCGCACCCCGATTCAGGCTGTTGACGACGAGGTTGTTCACGTCCAGCAGCAGGCCGCAGCCGCTGCGCCTGGCCAGTGCGTTGAAGAACTCGGGCTCGGCCAGGGCGTCGTCCTCCCAGCGCAGGTAGGCAGAGATGTTCTCCACCAGGATCGGCCTGCGCAGCCGCTCTTGCACCTGCTGCACATGGGCCACCATCAGGTCTAGTGAATCGTCGGTGAAGGCGATCGGCAGCAGGTCGCTGCCATGCAGCACGGGGCCATCCGCGGAGACGGCGGCGCGAGCGAAGCAGGCATGGTCCGACACTCTTGCCGGCTCGATGCGATCGACCAGCGCGGCAAGCTGGTCCAGGTGCCAAGGATCCAGGCCGGCGGCGGAGCCGAGTGCCAGCCCCACGCCGTGCAGGCTGACGGGGTAGTGCTCGCGCGCCTGCCGAAGCAGCGCGAGCGCCGCGCCGCCATCGGCAAAGAAATTCTCGGAGTGGACCTCGATGAAATCGAGCGCCGGGCGACGCTCGAGCAGGTCCTGGTAATGCGGCTGGCGCCAGCCGATGCCCACCGGCGGCGGCAAGGCCGAGCTGGCTGCAGCGATGGGCATGACGGCGGCTTCCAGGCTCGGGCCGGGCTTCAGGCCTTCTTGGTTTTGGCCTTGGCCTCTTCGACGCTCAGGCCCTTCAGGTCCTTGCAGGTGCCCTTGGCCACGTACTTCCATTCGTTGGCGTCCATGTCGGTCTTGGACTGGCCGGCGCACGAGTGGCTGCCGCTGAGGTTGGCGCAGTCGTTCTGGCCGGCCTTGACGATTCCGTAGCACTTCTCCTTGGCCTTGGCATCGTCGGCGGCAAAAGCGCCGGCGCTGGCGCTGGCCAAACCGAGGGCAAACACGCTGGCGAGGGCGGAGGCGATGATCTGGCGGTTCTGGCTCATGGTTGGGTCTCCAGTGGGTTGAGGTTCGATGAAAGGGGACAGGCGTCGGTCGAAGGATCCCGCAAGTTCCTTACACTGCCGGCGAAGCAATTTTGACGAAAGCCGCCGCATGACCAATTTTGCTCAGCAGGTCGAATCCTTGCGACCCCAGCTGATGCGCTATGCGCGCAGCCAGCTGCGCAACGACGCCTGGGCGGAGGACGCCGTGTCCGATACGTTGCTGGCCGCCTTGGAGCGGCCGCAGGGCTTTGCAGGGGCCTCGGCGCTGAAGACCTGGCTCGTAGGCATCCTGAAGCACAAGCTGATCGACCAGCTGCGCCGCCATTCCCGCGAGGCGACGGTGCTCGACCGCGACGACGCCGAGGACCTGGACGCGCTGATGTTCGACGAGACCGGCCACTGGCGCGAAACCCCGGTCGACTGGAGCGATCAGCCAGAGGCGCTGTGCGGCCAGAAGCAGTTCCTGGCCGTGCTGGATGCGTGCGTCGAGACGCTGCCCGCGACGCAAGGCCGCGTCTTCATGATGCGCGAATGGCTGGAGCTCGACACCGACGAGATCTGTAAGGAACTGACGATCACGACGACCAACTTGTGGGTGCTGCTGCACCGCGCCCGGCTGCGCCTGCGCGACTGCCTGCAGATGAGCTGGTTTGCGCCGACCGCGGCCGGCGGCGTGAGATCGTCGCAAGGGAAGTCATGACCTGGAAGATCGATTGCAGGCAGGCCACGCATCTGGTGCTGCAGAACGAGGACCAGCCGATCGGCTGGTCCGATCGGCTGCGCCTGCGCTTGCACATGATGATCTGCGACGCCTGCCCGCGCTTCGTGAGCCAGGTGGCGCTGATGCGCACCGCGCTCGATCGCTGGCGCGGCTACCGCGACGGCGGCGAGAACAGCGACTGATCAGCGCGGCAGCTTCGGCTTCTCGCCGAGGTAGACCATGCCCGTGCGGCGCGGCGCCTCGGCCGGCGGTACGGCCTTGCCGGTGTCGACGTAGTAGTTGACGCGCGGCTTGATCGCCTGGCTCACTTCGCCATCGAGTACCCACACCTCGCTTTCCATCACCCAACGAGCCTTGCCCTCGTTGCGCAACGGCACCCAGGTGCGGTCGGCACGGTAGTCGGGCCCGTCAAATTCGCGTGTCTGCACCAGGCTCGCACCATCGAAACCCCAGCGCGTGATCGGCGAATGCGACTCCGTGCCGAGGTCCAAGTCCTTCAGGACCCGCTCGCCCGTACCGTTCTTGTACAGATAGAAGAAGAAGGGCTTGCGCGTGCCGATGAACAGACCGGATTCCCACATGCGCGAGGCCTGGGCCTTGGTACCGAAGCCGGCACCGGCCAGCGGCTTGACCACGAAGGTGCTGAGCACGGTCTGCGGCTGGCCGGCGAGCCAATCGGCCACCAACCAGGTCTCGCCGCCGGTCTTGTCGTCCACCTCCAGGCGGGCGTAGGCACGCTGCTGCGTCGGCAGGCTGAAGACCAGCCACTGGTTCGCGTCGAACGCCGCGGGCACCACGTGGCCGCTCGCCTGGAACAACGCTTTGCCGCCCGCCTTCAAGGTGATCATGTCGACCCCGAGGAAGGGGTTGTCCGGCGTGGGCATGTCTTCGCTGAATCCCGCGATCTGCGTGCCGGGCACGAGATCGGTGACTGGCGGACGCGCCGCCATCGACTGGCGATTGAGCGGCGTGCCGGGTTCATCCAGCGCGCCGAAGTGCTCGACCCGCCCGTCCTGGCAGCCGCCGATGTTGGTGTAGGTGCCGATCTGGTTGACCTCGGTGATGCCGCCCTCGAGGTCGCGCACCGTCAGCTGATTGACGTCCTTGCGCTGCTGGATGATGTTGTCGCAATCGTCAATGAACCCTTCGACCAGCGAGCTGATCGGCGCATCCAGTGTCACGACGTTCCGCGTGCCATCGTTGGCCACGCTGCCGACGCCGTTGCCGTTGTAGATCACGACGCGGACCCGCTTCTTCGGCTGCCAATCGATCAGGTAGGTGCTCGCGTTGTTGCCGTAGTAGGCGATCGACTTGGTGCCACCGGCATGAGCGATGACAGGCAGGCCGCAGGCCGCGAGCGTCAAGCCGGCGGCGCAGGCCAGCATGCGAAATGAAAGCTTCATGAAATCCCTCCCCTGCTATCTGGACGGCGGCACGGCCTTGCCGGTGTCGACGTAGTCGATCACCCTGGTCGGGGTCTTGTAGCCACCGCTGTACACCTCGTACTCGAACACCCAACGACGCTTCCCCTCGTTGCGCAGCGGCATCCAGATTCGCTTGTTGGGGAAATTCACCCCTGTCTGAACCACATTCGGGCCATCGAAACCCCAGGTGATCGGCGAACGGAAGTCGGTGCCCTGATCCGGATCCTCGAGCACGGTCTCGCCGGTGCCGTCCTTGTACAGATAGACGAAGAACGGCTGACTGCTCATGCCCGACTGCCACATGCGCGAGGCCTGGGCCACACTGCCAAAGCCGGCACCAGCCAGCGGCTTGACGAACCAGGGCGCCATGACGCTCTCAGCCTGGCCTGCAGACCAATCAGCCACCATCCAGATCTCGCGAGCTGTCTTGGCGTTCACCTCCAGCCGGGTGTATGCGCGCTCGAAGCCGTCCATGTCGAAGACCAGCCATTGGTCCGAACTCCAGGCTACGGGCACGCTGCGGCCGGTGGCGTGGAACAAGGCTGTCCCCTCACCGAGCGTGATCACGTCCTGGGAAAGATAAGGCTCCTCGCTCGGGCCGGCGATCTGCACGCCTGGCACCATGTCGGTCATGGTGGGCCGTGCATTCATCGCAACGCGCTTCATGGAGATGCCCGGATCCGTCTCGGAACCAAAGGGCGTTACCAGGCCATCCTGGCAGCCGCCGATGTTGGTCCACGTGCCGATTTCGGCGATCTGTGTAGCCCCACCTTTCAGGTCACGGACCACCACCCGCTCGATGTCCATGCGTCGCTCGATCAGCATGTGACACGCGTCTTCGACGAAAAAGATGCCGGAGAGCGGTGCATCCAGCGTCACGAGCCTTTGAGTTCCGTTGTCAGACACCGCGCCAGGCTGCACGCCTCTCGAATTCACAACGCGCGCCTTGTCCTGCCCTTTCCAGTCGATGAGGTAGGCATAGCCAACCCCTACGCCGAAGCCATTGGCCTGGATATCGCTGGCTGCGACCGCGTAGTAGGCCACCGACTTGGTGGCTGCCGATGCCTGGCCGGGACAACCCAAAATCGCCAACGCCAAGGTCGCGCACGCCATCAGCGCGCGACGAGAGAAATTCATGGAATGCTCCTCCACTGCGGTTGTTCTGGCCTCTAGGCGATCCGGCCATCGGACAAGGCCAGATCATCGCCCAGGTGATTGACGCAGATGTCAAGCGCTCCAGTCACCCCCCTAATCATCAAGTCCAGCGGCATCGAGGCTTGCGCTGGCTGCCTCGCCGCCTGCTCGGGCAGCAGCGGCAAGTGCATGAATCCGGCGCGAACGCCGGCCGCATCGCGCAGCGCATGCATCAGCGCATAGAAGACGTGGTTGCAGACGAAAGTGCCGGCGCTGTTGGACACCGATGAGGGCAGGCCCTTGGCGCGCAAGCCGGCCACCATGGCCTTGATCGGCAGTGTCGAGAAATACGCCGGCGGGCCACCAGCCACCACGGGTTGGTCGATCGGCTGGGCCTCGGCGTTGTCGGCGATGCGCGCGTCGTCGATGTTGATGGCCACCCGCTCGATCGAAAAATCGGATCGCCCCGCAGCCTGGCCCAGCGCCAGCACCCACCGCGGGCTGAGCTCGCCCAGCCGCATCCGCAGCGACGCAGCTGCCTCGCCGAAACAGCAAGGCAGCCGGTGAGCCACCACGCGCGCCCGGCCGATCAGCGCGCCATCGAGCGCGTGCGCCACTTCCCAGCTCGGGTTGATGGCCTCGCCGCCGAAGGGCTCGAAGCCGGTCAGCAGAATCACGGAATCAGTCATGTCTCACCGCTCCCCATAACCGCCGCCCCCCGGCGTCTCGACCACGAATACGTCGCCCGGCGTCATCTCCACCGAGCCGATGTGCGCCAGCGGCTCGACGCGCCCATCCACCCGCTCGACGCGGTTCGCCCCCAGCGCGCCTGCCTGGCCGCCAGCCATGCCGAAGGCCGGATGCACGCGGCCGTTGCTCAGGATCGACGCAGTCATCGGCGCCAGAAAGCGCACGCGCCGAGTGCCGCCATCGCCGCCGCGCCATTGCCCAGCCCCGCCTGAGCCCGCGCGGATCTCGTAAGCCTCCAAGCGAACCGGGAATCGGAACTCCAGCACCTCGGGGTCGGTGAGGTAAGAGTTCGTCATGTGCGTCTGCACCACCGCCGTGCCGTCAAAGCCGGCCCCGGCTCCCGAGCCACCCGAGATCGTCTCGTAGTACTGGTGCTCGGCGTTGCCGAAGGTGAAGTTGTTCATCGTGCAAGGCCCGGATGCCATCACGCCCAGGGCGCCGTACAGCGCGTTCGTCACGCACTGCGAGGTCTCGACGTTGCCGGCCACCACTGCCGCCGGCGAGCGCGGGTTCAGCATGCAGCCTTCAGGCACGATGACCTGCAGCGGCTTCAGGCAGCCGGCATTGAGCGGGATGTCGTCGTCGACCAGCGTGCGGAAGACATACAACACCGCTGCCATCGTGACCGACTTCGGCGCATTGAAGTTGTTGTCGGCCTGCGCGCTCGTGCCGGTGAAATCGATCGTGGCGGCACGCGCCGCCGCATCGACAGTAACCTTCACCTGCACTTGCGCACCATTGTCCAGAGGCAGGGTGAACTGACCGTCCTTGAGTGCGGTGATGACGCGCCGTACCGATTCCTCGGCGTTGTCCTGCACATGGCGCATGTAGGCCGCCACCGTGGCGCGGCCGAACTGCGCCACCATCGCACGCAACTCCTGCACGCCCTTCTCGTTGGCCGCGATCTGCGCGCGCAGGTCGGCCAGCGTCTGCTGCGGGTTGCGCGCCGGGTAGCGTCCCGAACGCAGCATCGCGAGGAACTCGGCTTCACGCAACTCGCCTTCGCGCACGAGCAGGAAGTTGTCGATCAACACGCCTTCCTCGTCGATGGTCTTCGACAGGGGCGGCATCGAGCCCGGTGTCAGGCCACCGATGTCGGCATGGTGGCCGCGAGCGGCCACGTAGAAGGCAGGAGTTGCATCGAGATCTTCCAGATAGACCGGCGTCACCACCGTCACGTCCGGCAGGTGCGTGCCGCCGTGGTACGGATCGTTGAGCACGTACACGTCGCCCGGCCGCATCTCGGGATTGCGCACGATCACCGTGCGGATCGATTCGCTCATCGAACCCAGGTGCACCGGCATGTGCGGTGCGTTGGCGATCAGCTGGCCCCCGCTGTCGAACAGCGCGCAAGAGAAGTCGAGCCGCTCCTTGATGTTGACCGACACGGCCGTGTTCTGCAGCCGCAGGCCCATCTGCTCGGCGATGTTCATGAACAGGTTGTTGAACACCTCGAGCATCACCGGGTCGACCTGCGTGCCCAATGCGTGGCGAGTCACGCGCGGCAGCACCCGGGCCAGCTCGAGCGGGCCGCCGGTGGTCAGCACGGCTTGCCAGCCCGTCTCGACCACGGTCGTCGCATTGGCTTCGGCGATCACGGCCGGACCCTTGATCGTCGCACCAGGCCGCAGTTGCTCGCGCAAGTGCAGGCCAGCGTCGCACCAGCCGTCCTGGCCCAGCGAATCCTCGGCGTACATGCGCACCTTCTCGACCGGCTGCGGCGCGTAAGCTTCAGCGTTGCCGTTCGAAGCGCGGCCTGCCTGCTCGCCGCTGGCGCCGGTGGCTTCGACCGACACCGCCTCGATGACCAGCGCCCGGTCTTGCATCAGGAAGGCAAAGCGCTGGCGGTAGGCTGCTTCAAAGCCGGCTCGGGCCTGGGCAATATCTTCTGCATCCTCGCCGCTGGTTGGCAGTTCCACGAGCAGCGCCGTATCGGTGCCCGTGTAGCGCAGCAGTAGGCCCACGCGTCGGACCACTCGCCCGGGCGGAACGCCCTGCCCCCGCAATTCCTCCGAAGCGGATTCGGCCAGCTCGGCGGCGCGCGCTCGTGCCGCACGCAGGCCCTCGGCATTCAAAGCTTGTTCGACCGAAGCCTCGCGCATTGCGATCTGGTCGGCCAGGCCCATGCCGTAGGCCGAGAGCACCCCCGCCAGCGGGTGGATGAGCACACGCGTCATGCCCAGCGCATCGGCCACCAGGCAGGCATGCTGGCCGCCGGCGCCGCCGAAGCACTGCAGGGTGTAGCGAGTCACGTTGTAGCCGCGCGCCACCGAGATACGCTTGATCGCGTTGGCCATGCTCGCCACAGCGATGCGCAACGCGCCGCTGGCCGCTTCTTCAGCACTCACCGCGCGCCCCGCAGCCTGGCTCATCTGCCTGGCCAACTCGGTGAAGCGGCGCACCACCACGGCGCGGTCGAGCGGCTGGTCCGCGCCGTGGCCGAAGACCTTGGGGAACCAGGCCGGCTGGACCTTGCCGAGCATCACGTTCGCGTCGGTGGTGGCCAGCGGCCCGCCGCGGCGGTAGCTTGCGGGACCGGGGTTGGCCCCGGCCGACTCGGGGCCGACGCGCAGGCGCGCCCCATCGAAGCGGATCACCGAGCCGCCACCGGCGGCCACCGTGTGGATGCTCATCATCGGCGCACGCACGCGCACGCCGGCCACCTGTGTGTCGAACGCGCGCTCGAACTCGCCTGCGTAGTGCGACACATCGGTCGAGGTGCCGCCCATGTCGAAGCCGATCACTTGCTCGTGGCCTGCCGCGAACGCAGTGCGCACCATGCCGACGATGCCCCCAGCCGGACCGGAGAGGATCGCATCCTTGCCCTGGAAGCGGTGCGCTTCAGTCAGCCCGCCCGAACTCTGCATGAAGTACAGCGGCACACCGGGCATCTGGCTGGCCACCTGGTCCACATAGCGGCGCAGGATGGGCGACAGATAGGCATCCACCACGGTTGTGTCGCCGCGCGCCACCAGCTTCATCAGCGGGCTCACCTCATGCGACACGCTGACCTGCGTGAAGCCCACCTCGCGGGCGATGCGCGCTGCGGCGGTCTCATGCGCGGTGTAGCGGTAGCCGTGCATGAAGACGATGGCGCAGGCGCGCACGCCGGTGGCGAAGGCTTCGATCAGCGCTCGACGCAGCGCCGCTTCGTCGAGCGGCCGCACCAGCTCGCCATCGGCACCGACGCGCTCGTCGGCCTCGATCACGCGCTCGTAGAGCAGTTCGGGCAGCACGATGTGGCGATCGAACAGGCGCGGCCGCGCCTGGTAGGCGATGCGCAGCGCATCGCGAAAGCCGCGCGTCGTGACCAGCACCGTGCGGTCGCCCTTGCGCTCGAGCAGCGCTTTCCAGCACAGTGGGATCCGAAGCTTGGAATTCACGTGACTTGAAGTCGCGGC
>JADMIO012752775.1_pt1 | contig 72063 bp, 70 predicted proteins | sample 8958161 | NCBI WGS metagenome assembly JADMIO01 (sample SAMN16585339, study PRJNA669376) | soil metagenome | isolation source: Crop rotation soil | place: USA: Cullars Rotation, Alabama | collected 2011 | reverse complement strand
CTTTCCCCGGACGCCGACGCCGGCGGGCTGGCGCGCGCGGCCGACCAGGCCAGGCTATCGTTCGACGCGCTGGCGCGCGAGCTCTCGGCCCGGCGCAAAGCGGCGGCGTTGTCGCTGGGCAAGAAAGTCACGGCGATGATGAAGGAGCTCGCGATGGCCGGCGGCCGTTGCGAGATCGCATTGACTGCGCTCGCCGAGCCGGCGAGCTTTGGCGCTGAAAGCGTCGAATTCCGCGTCGCGACCCATCCGAAACAGCCGCTCGGCGCGCTGGCGCGCGTGGCATCCGGTGGAGAGCTCTCGCGGCTCGCGCTGGCGATCCAGGTGGTGCTGGCCGAAGTCGGCCGCGTTCCGACGCTGATCTTCGACGAGGTGGACGTCGGCATCGGCGGCGCGGTCGCGGTGACCGTCGGCCGCATGCTGCGCGAGCTCGGGCTAAGGCGGCAGGTGCTCTGTGTCACTCATCTGCCGCAGGTGGCCGCGTGCGCGGATGAGCATTACCGCGTCAGCAAGATCGGCAAGGGCGATGCCGTGGCCTCCGAGCTGGCGCGACTTTCCGCCGGTGCACGGGTCGAGGAGCTCGCGCGCATGCTGGGCGGCCACGAGATCACCGCCAAGACGCGGGCGCACGCGGGCGAGTTGCTGGCGCAGCAGCGCCGCGATGCGGCGCGGCGCCCGGGTCCGCGCTGACGCTGGCATCGGTGGCTCGGGCCGCGACCTCGGGGATCGAGCCGCGTCCGGCTACTTCCCAGCCGCAACAGCCTCCTCTTTCACCGCGTCGCGCCCGAGGAAGGCGGCGATCGGCTGCAGGTCCTCGATCCGTTCGGAAACGGCTTTGATCGCCACCATGATCGGAACGCCGAGCAGCAGGCCCCACACGCCCCACAGCCAACCCCAGACGAGCAGGGCCACGAAGACCGTCACCGCGTTGAGGCTCCCCACTTTCTCGGTGAGCCACGGCACCAGCAGCAAGCCGATCGCGCCGACAGTGAGCAGCATGCTGCCGACCACGATGAACAAGGGTTGCAAGGTATCGAACTGGACGTAGGCGACCACCGCGATGAGGGCGATAAAGGCGGTGGGCCCGACATAGGGGATCAGATGCAGCACGCCGCCCACGCAACCCCAGGTCAAGGCATTGTCGAGCCCGATCCAGGCGAACACCAGCCATGCGATTATGCCGACCAGCGCGCTGGTCGCGATCTGCACCAGCAGGTAGCGCTGAATCTGACTGTCGATCTCGTCGAGTATCTGAACGGTGATTTTCTTTTTCGACAGCGTGTCGCCGCTGATTCGCACCAGCGTTCTGCGAAACGTATCGCCGGCAATGAGCAGGAAGTACACCAGCGCCACCACGACCACCAGCTGGCCGACGCCGGCGGCGATGCCCACCGTCCCCATCAGGATGTAGTCGCGGATCCTGAATGCTGGCGCCTCGGGCGCCGGCTTGCTCGGCGTCGGCGCTGCCGCCGCCGTGTTGGCCGCTTTCTCGAGCTCGTTGGCGGCCTTCTGAATCTTGGCGACGGCACCCGGCTCCGCGCGCGGATTGCCGCGCAGCGCCATGGTCAGCTTCTGCGTGGCGCGCGGCACGAGATCGATGATATCGACCATCTCCGGCCGCAATGAGCTGAGGCCGAATCCCACGCCGCCCAGGACCAGCGCCAGCGTCAGCGCGGCCCCGATCGCCTTGTGCAGCCCGGCGCGGCGCCTGAGCCAATTGACCACGGGCGTCAGCGCATAGCTCAAGAGCACCGCGAAGGTGATCGGTATCAGCACGGCTTGCGCCCAATGCAGAAAGACGATCGAGCCGATCAGCGCGAGCACCGCCAGCGATGTGCTGCGAACATCGATAGGCACGGCCACCGCCAGCGGCCGCGCTTCCGCGGGCGGAGGTTCGTGGACCTGTTCAGGAGGTTGCGGGCGAGCGGACATGGCTGTCGAAAGCTGATCGAGCACAGATAGTAGTCCTGGCGAAGGAAGCGTCAAAGAACCGGAAACGAAAACGGCCGCTGTCGCGGCCGTCGATCGGGCCTTCGAATCGACTAGAGGTGGCGCGACCTGGCCCTGTCGGTCGTCGATACGGCCGCGAAGCTGCCACGCACGCGATGAGTCGCGCGCTTGGCCTTCGCCGACGCATGCGAAGCGACCGGGAGTGCCAGCGCTTCGCCGGTTTCGAGCCAGTGCTTGACGCGTTGCGCATCGGCGATGCGCGAAAGCCGGCCGTACGAATCGAGCAAGACGATGACGACCGGACGATTGACGATATTGGCCAGCATCACCAGGCACTTGCCGGCTTCGCGAATGAACCCGGTCTTGCTCAGCGTGATGTCCCATTGCCCGCCGCGCACCAGCGAGTTGGTGTTGTTGAAGCCCAGCACGCGGCCGGTCGGCTGGATCTCGACGGTGTGGCTGGCCGTCGTCGTGAATTCGCGGATCAGGGGGTAGCCGGCGGCGGCCTGCACCATGCGCGCCAGATCGCGTGCCGTGGCGACGTTTTCGCTCGACAAGCCGGTCGGGTCGGTGAAACGCGTCTGCGCCATGCCCAGGCTCGCCGCTTTGCGGTTCATCGCCTCGACGAACGCCTGCGTTCCGCCGGGATAATTGCGCGCCAGGCAGGAAGCGGCGCGATTTTCCGAGGACATCAGCGCCAGCTGCAGCATTTCGCGCCGCGTCATCGTGCTGCCCAGCCGCAGCCGCGAGCTGCTGGCCTTCAGCAGGTCCAGATCGCCGATGTCGATCGTAAGCTCTTCGTCCATGGGCTGCTGGGCGTCGAGCACGACCATCGCGGTCATCAGCTTGGTCACCGAGGCGATCGCCGTCACCGCGTCGGCACCCTTGGCGTAGATCGGCTGCCCGGTCTGGGTGTCGAAAACCAGCGCGTTGGCCGAGGCGAGCTTGAGCTTGCTGGCGTCGATCAGCAGCGTCGACCCGATAGGCTTCAGGTCCTCGGCGGCGCCCGCAGCGGAAGCCATCAGGAAAAAACCAATAAAAACAATAGGTAATCGCAAGTTCATTACGGTAGTTCTCAATAGGGACGCAAGTTTATAGCACAGCTTGAGCGCTATGCCAACGGCTTAACGCGGCCAGCCGCTCAGGCGACGACCTGGGCCGACGGACTGCGCGGATCGGGGCCCGCCTCCCCGGCATCGTCGCGGTGCTGCTGCTGGAGCGCCCACATTCGGGCGTACGAACCGCCGGCGGCCAGCAATTCGGCATGGTTGCCGCGCTCGGTGATGCGTCCGTGCTCGAGCACCAATATCTGATCGGCGCCGACGATCGTCGACAGCCGGTGCGCGACGGTAAGCGTCGTGCATCCGGCCGAAATCTGTTCGAGCTCCGCCTGGATCAGCTTTTCCGACTTGGAATCGAGCGCCGAGGTCGCCTCGTCGAAGATCAGGATGCGCGGGTCTTTGAGGATCGCGCGGGCGATCGCCACACGCTGCTTTTCGCCGCCCGAAAGCTTGAGGCCTCGTTCACCCACTGGCGTGCGATAGCCTTCGGGCAGCGTGGCGACGAAATCGTGGATCTGCGCGAGCTTGGCTGCAATCACGATCTGATCGTGCGTCGCGCCGGGATTGCCGTAGGCGATGTTGTATTCGATCGAATCGTTGAACAGCACGGTGTCCTGGGGAACGATGCCGATGGCCGCGCGCACGCTTGCCTGCTGGACCGAGCGCAGGTCCTGGCCGTCTATCGTGATGCGGCCGCCGCTGACGTCGTAGAACCGGTACAACAGTCGCGCCAGCGTCGATTTGCCCGCGCCGCTCGGACCGACGACGGCGATCGTGCGGCCCGCGGGAATCACGAACGACACGTCGAACAGGATCTGCCGGTTGGGCTCGTAGTGGAAATCGACGTGCTCGAAGCGGACCTCGCCGCCGCCGGCGGCGAGCGGCGGCGCGCCCGGCGCGTCGCTGATCTCGGCGTTGACCTCGATCAGATGGAACATGCGCTCCATGTCGGCGAGCGCCTGCTTGATTTCGCGGTAGATGACGCCGAGAAAGTTGAGCGGGATGTAGAGCTGGATCATGAAAGCGTTGACCAGCACCAGGTCGCCGATCGTCATCGTGTGCTCGACCACGCCCAGCGTCGCGCGCCACATGATCAGCGTGACCGCGACCGCGATGATCGCGCTCTGGCCGATGTTGAGCAGCGACAGCGAGGTCTGGCTCCGCACCGCCGCCTCCTCCCACCGCTGCAGGCTTTCGTCGTAGCGCCGCGCCTCGAATTCCTCGTTGTTGAAATACTTGACCGTCTCGTAGTTCAGCAGGCTGTCGATCGCACGGGTATTGGCCTTCGAATCGAGCTCGTTCATCTGCCGGCGAAACCCGGTGCGCCATTCGGTGATCGTCACTGTGTAGATGATGTAGACAACCAGCGCCGCGAGCGTGATGCCGATGAACCAGACGTCGTAGCGCGCGACCAGAATGGCCGAGACCAGCGCGATCTCGATCAGCGTCGGCAGGATAGAGAAAAGCGTGTACCCGATCAACGTCGATATGCCGCGGGTTCCGCGCTCGACGTCGCGAGTGAGGCCGCCGGTCTGCCGCGCGAGGTGGAAGCGCAACGACAGCGCGTGCAGATGGCGAAAGGTCTTCAGCGCGATCGTGCGCACGGCGCGCTGCGTAACCTTGGCGAACAGATATTCGCGCAGCTCCGTGAACGCCGTCGTCGAAAGGCGCAACGCGCCATAGGCTGCGAGCAGCCCCAGCGGCAGCGCCAGCGCCTGTCCGGTAACCGCGGTGAGCCGGTCGACGATGTCCTTCAGCACCAGGGGAACGCCGACGTTGGCGAGCTTGGCCGCCACCAGGCAGCCGAGCGCGAGCAGCACCCGGCCCTTGTACGCGAGCAGATAGGGCAGCAGCGTGCCGATCGTGTGCCAGTCGCCGCGCGCGCGGCGCGGCGATCGCTCGGTCGGAGGAAGAGGTAGCGAAGAGCTGCGTCGCATCAGGGTTGGCGCAATGGCGTGCCGGTCGCCGCGGCGCCCGTGGCTGGCCGCGGCATCGCGGCCGTTCGCCGTCGCCGCCATATTACTTCAACCGCCGATCGCATCGCGACTGCGTCTTCAATCCTTGGCGCTTTCGGTGAACCAGTCGTTGCCTCCGTACCCGACCAATCCCATCGCCATGCGCACGATTCCGTACGCGATCCAGATCGCCGCCTTGTAGGGCCTCGACCGGCTCTGCCAGTCGTCGGGGACGACGCGGCGAGCCCCGCTGCTGATCAGATCGCGGAGCTCGCCCTTCAGCTGGGTGTTGAAGCCGCGGTCGCGAACGATCACGTTGGCCTCGCGCGCCATCAGCAGGCTGTACGGATCGATGTTCGACGAGCCGACGGTCGCCCAGATGTCGTCGGTGACGGCGACCTTGGCGTGCAGCATGCTGCGATGATATTCCTCGATCGCGATGCCGGCCTGCAGCAGCTGGCCGTACATCGCGCGCGTGGCCAGATGCAGCAACAGGTATTCGACCCGCCCCGGCAGCAGCAAGGTCACGGCGACGCCGCGCTGGGCGGCCGAGACCAGCGCGCGCCGAATGCGAATCCCGGGAAAGAAATACGAGTTGGCGATGATGATTTCCCGCTTCGCGGTGCGGATCGCGGCGAGATAGGCGCGCTCGATGTCGCGGCGATGACGCAGATTGTCGCGAATGACGAATCGGGCCGTCTGCGAGCCGGCGCGCGGGGCGCGCCGAGGCTCGGGAAACAGCGGCAGGTCCGACGTCCCGGTTCTCACCAGCTGCACGATTCCCCACACGCGCTGCATCGTCTGCTCGATTTCGGGCAGCAGCGGGCCTTCGACCATGACCGCGAAGTCGACCCGCGGCGGCGTTTGCCGCGGGGTGTTTTCGTCGTCGATGACGTTGATGCCGCCGACGAAGGCGATCTCGCCGTCGACGACGCACAGCTTCCGGTGCAGGCGCCGCAGCCGATGCGTGCGGAATTGCCAGGGCGCGACCTCCGGCCTGTATTTCTGGAAGTCGACCCCGCCGTCGCGCATCTCGCGCTCCAGCGCGGCGGTCAGATAGAACTTGGCACCCCAGCCATCGACCAGGGCGCGCACGTGAACGCCACGTTGCGCGGCGCGGATCAGCGCGCCGGCGACCAGCCGTCCCGTTGCGTCGTCGGCGAAGATATACGTCTCGAACCAGACGGTCTCGCGGGCGCGGTCGATCGCAGCTATCAGCGCCGGGAAGTACTGGTCGCCATTGCTCAACAGGGTGATGCGGTTGCCCGGCAGGAAGCGATTCATCGCGCCGCGGGCTGTCGATCAGCGCGATGCGGCGCTGGAACGCGAAAGCTCGAAGGTCGCGGCGAGCGCCGCATGGTCGGATAGTCGGGCCAGCGGATACGCGTAGTGCACATCGGCGGCGATGACCTTGAGCCCGCGCGCGTAGATGCGGTCGAGCCGGAACACCGGCATCACCGATGGGAACGTGCGGGCCGGGCGCCCGCGCGCCGCCTCGAACACTTCAACGACGCCGAGCTCTTCCTGCAGCATCCGGTCGGCCTTGCGCCGCCAATCGTTGAAATCGCCGGCGATGATCAGCGCGGCGCCCGCCGGAACCGACTCGCGGATCCGCTCGCACAGCGCCCCTATCTGCCACAGGCGGCCGCGCTCGAACAGTCCGAGGTGGACGTTGATGCAATGCAGCGGCGGCAGGCCGCGTTGCACCTGCATCACGCAATGCAACATGCCGCGGCTCTCGAAGGCGTGCGCCGAAATGTCCTGATTGGCCTGTTCGACAATCGGAAAGCGCGAAAGCACCGCGTTACCGTGATGGCCGTGGCGTGTGATCGCATTGCGCCCGTAGGCGACTTCGCGCCAGACCTTGTCGGCGATGAATTCATGCTGCGGCTTCAACGGCCAGTCGCGGTAGCGGCCGGCGTGCCGGCGATGCACGCCCTGCACTTCCTGCAGGAACATGACATCGGCGTCCAAACCGTGCAGCTTGTCGCGCAACTCGTGGATGACGACTCGCCGTGTCAGGTGGGAAAATCCCTTGTGGATGTTGTAGGTAGCGACGGTAAAACGCATGGTCACGGCAAGAGCCTGGAAGACCCTTATGGTAACGGCAATTCGTCGCAATCGTCGGCGCGGTCTTCAGGTGCGGCGGAATCCCGCCCGGCGGGCCCGAAGCCCCGCCATTGCTCGACCGGCAATGGTGTAAGGTAGCCGGTGTCGGCGCGACCAACCACGGACGGTGCCAGTCCGTCGCTCGCAGTTTCTGGTCACCCGAAAAAGGAGATCTCGATGAAGCAGCCATCGACGATTCAGGCCGCCATCGCCGGCTTGTTGGCGCTGGGTATCACGACCACCGTCTCGGCGCAGCCGGTTCCCGAACAAAAAGGCAAGGACAAGTGCTACGGCATCGCCAAGGCCGGCCAGAACGACTGTGCCGCCGGCAAGCACGCCTGCGCCGGTCAGAGCACGGTCGACAACGATCCGGTCTCGTGGAAATACGTCGCCAGGGGGACGTGCGAAAAGATCGGCGGCAAGACAAGCCCGCCGAAGTCCTGATCCGCGCCTTCGCACCCGCCGGGCGGTCCGACGGTGGCGGCGGCGCAATCTGATCTCATGTCCGGCTCGTCCGTGCGCGCACTTCCCGCCGTCTCCGGCATCGGCTTGCGCGCGCCGCACGTCGCGGAGGTCCGCGCGTCGCGGCCGCCGATCGGGTGGCTCGAAGTGCACAGCGAAAACTATTTTGTCGACGGCGGCCCAGCGCTGGCCGCACTCGAGGCGATCCGCGCCGAGTATCCGCTGTCGTTGCACGGCGTCGGCCTGTCGCTGGGGTCGGCCGATCCGCTGGACATCGAGCACCTCGCGCGCCTGAAGCAGCTGGCCGCCCGGATCGAGCCGGCGGCGGTCTCCGAGCACCTGTGCTGGTCCCATGTCGACGGCCGCCATCTGAACGATCTGCTTCCGCTGCCGCTGACCGACGAGGCACTCGCGCTGGTGTGCGATCGTGTCGATGCCGTGCAATCGGCGTTGCGCCGTGCGCTGCTGGTCGAGAACGTCTGTTCGTATCTGCGTTTCGCCGCAGATACGATCGCTGAATGGGACTTCGTCGCCGCCGTCGCGAAGAGGACCGGCTGCAAGCTGCTGCTCGACGTCAACAACGTATACGTCAATGCGGTCAATCACGGTTTCGACCCGCAGGAATATCTCGCGGCGATCCCGGGCGAAAGCGTTGCCGAGATCCACCTTGCCGGCCACGACGCCAGCGGGCCGTGCCTGGTCGACACCCACGGGTCGCGCGTCGCGCCGCCGGTCTGGACGCTGTACCGCGCTGCGCTCGAGCGTTACGGGCCGAAGCCGACGCTGCTCGAATGGGACACCGACCTTCCGGCCCTCGACGTGCTGCTCGACGAAGCAGCGCAAGCCGAGGCGATCCTGGACGAATATCGCGATGCCGTCGCTGCTTGAGATTCAGCGCAGCATGGCTGCCGCGACGCTGTCCGGCGACGCCGCCGCGCTCGCCGCACTCGCCATCGTCGCCGGAACGATCGACGCCGCGGCGCGCGTGGACATCTACCGCAACAACGTGTTCGGCAATTACCGCAAGGCTCTGGCCGCCACGTTTCCGGTCGTCAGGCGACTGCTCGGAGCGGCGTTTTTCAACGCCGCGGTCGACGCTTATGTGCGAGCGCATCCGTCGACCCGCGGCGATATCAACCGCTACGGCGACGAGCTGCCGCGCTTCCTCGCCGATTACGCGCCCGCGCGAGGCCTCGCGTACCTGCCTGACGTCGCGCGGCTCGAATGGGCGATCGATCAGGCGGCCATCGCGGCCGACGCGCCGCCATTCGATCTGGTCGCGCTGTCGGCGCTGCCCGAGGATGCACATGCCGCGCTGCGATTTGTGTTGCATCCTTCGGCACGGCTCGTCGACTCAGCTTATCCGATCCTGCGCATCTGGCAGGTCAATCAGCCGTCCTTCGAAGGTTCGGCCGGCGTCGACCTGGACGAGGACGGCGACTCGTTGCTGGTCGCGCGTGGCGGGCACGGGGTCGATATCGAGCGGCTCGGGCCCGGCGCAGCCGCGCTGCTGCGCGGCTTGGCCGCCGGCGAGCCTCTCGCCCGTGCCGCGCGCGTCGCCACCGCAGCCGAACCGTCGTTCGACCTGGCGGCCGCGCTGCGCACGTACGTCGGCAACCATGTGCTGGCCGGCTTCGTCGCACCGGAATCATCGATCGGCCAAAGGCCGCGATGAGCCGGTCCATGTCGCCGACGCTTTTCCGCCGGTTGGCGGCGCTGCATCGCGGATGCGCACGGCTGGTCGACCGCCTGCAGCCGCTGCTCGCACTCGGCTTGCGCCTTTATGTCGCGCGCGTGTTCCTTCTGTCGGGGCTCACCAAGATCCGCGACTGGAGCGTGACGCTGGCCTTGTTCGAGAACGAGTACCACGTCCCCGCGCTGTCGCCGCAGGTAGCGGCGGTGCTGGGCACCGCGACCGAGCTCTCGCTGCCCGTCCTGCTTGCGCTCGGATTGGGCGCGCGCTTTGCCGCCGGCCTGCTGTTCGTTTTCAACATCGTCGCCGTCGTGTCCTACGCCGATCTCCCCGACATCGCCGTCAAGGATCACATCCTGTGGGGATTGATGCTGCTGGTGTTGTTCGTCCATGGCCCCGGCGCGCTTTCGGTCGATCGCCTGCTGTCCCGACGCATCGGCCGGCCTGACGGCCTGCGACAAGGCCGGGACAGCGGGACTCGCTTGCGCTCGCGAAGCTAAAATGTGCAGGTCGAGAGCAATGCGTGCGAAGGAGAGTCGTCGATGTTGCGCAAAAGCGTCCCCGCACTGCTCTTCTGCTGCGCGAGCGCGCTGGCCCAGGCGCAGCAGATTACCGGTCTGGGCGGACTGCTCAAGAGCCAGCAGGGCGGCGACACGTTCAGCTGGCAGATGGACTATCTGCGCACCCTTGGCGACTATGCGGCGTTCAGCGCAGGATGGCTCAACGAAGGGCACGCCCCCGGTCATCACCGCGATGGCCCGCTCGCTCAGATCTGGTGGCGCACGACCTCGTTCGACCAGCGGCTGACACTGGCGGCCGGGGTGGGCCCGTACGCGTACTTCGACACCGTTCCAACGACGACCGGCGATGGCTCGCACGACGACCACGGGATCGGCGTCATTGCCAGCACCGCGGCAAGCTGGCGCGTGGACGGACCGTGGTCTTTGCAACTGCGCTTCAATCACGTCCAGACAAGACACAGTGCCGATTCCAACGCGGTGCTGTTGGGCGTCACCTATCGGCTCGAGGGCGCTGCGACGCCTTCGGATTCGCCGGCGATCCGGTCGGGATCCGACAGCGAGGTCGATCTGCTGCTCGGCAGAACGATAGTCAATACGCTTGCCTCGGAGGATTCGTTCGCTGCGCAACTCGAGTACCGGCGACGGCTCGGCCCGTACTGGGCGTGGAGCGTTGGCCTGCTTAACGAAGGCGACGCGCGAACGCAAAGGCGCAGCGGCGTAACGACCGAATTCTGGGCGGGTCACGAGTTCCTCGACCGGCGCGTCACGGCCGCTATCGGAATCGGCCCCTATCTGGTCGCCGACATCCGGAGGAATCCTCGATTGGTCGAGGCTTCGCGCGAGCGTCTTGCCGGGATCCTCTCTCTTACCTTCGCCTTTGCGCCGGTTCCGCAGTGGGCGCTACGATGGACCTGGCATCGCATCTTTGCCGAGCGATCGCATGATTCCGATGTGCTGGTTCTCGGCGCCGGGTACCGCTTCTAGAAGCCGGCCGCGGTGACGACAGCTGAAGGAGACAGCGATGGCAGAGTCGTATGAAGCGATCGTCATCGGCACCGGGCAGGCCGGTCCGCCTTTGGCCGTCCGTCTGGGGAATGCCGGCCACAAGACCGCGATCGTCGAGCGCAAGCTGATCGGCGGCACCTGCGTCAATGTCGGCTGCATCCCGACCAAGACGCTGATCGCAAGTGCGCGCGCCGCCCATGTGGCGCGGCGCGCCGCCGAGTTTGGTGTCGTGCTCGACGGAGCGGTCCGGGTCGACATGGCGCGGATCAAGGCGCGCAAGGACGCGATCGTCGCGCAATCGAACGCCAACGTCGCCAAATGGCTCCGCGAAGCGCCGAACGTCACGCTGATCGACGGCCACGCGCGCTTCGAAGGCCCGCGCAGCGTGCGCGTCGGCGACCGCCTGCTCGAAGCGCCGAAGATCTTCATCAACGTCGGCGGCCGCGCCGCCGTGCGCGGCATCGAGGGGCTCGCCGGCGTACCTTACTTGACCAACAGCAGCATGATGGACGTCGACTCGCTGCCCGAGCACCTCGTGATCGTCGGCGGCAGCTATATCGGACTCGAATTCGCGTAGATGTACCGCCGCTACGGCAGCGCCGTGACGGTCATCGAGATGGGCCCGCGGCTGATCGGGCGCGAAGACGAGGACGTTTCCGCGGCGATTCAGGAGATTCTCGAAGCGGAAGGCATCAAGTTTCGCCTGAACGCGACGTGCCTCGGCGTCGCGCCCGACGGCGATGGCGTGTCGGTGCGCGTCAGCTGCGACGAGGAGCCGCGGACGATCTCCGGTTCGCACCTGTTGCTGGCGATCGGCCGCGTGCCCAACACCGACGACCTGGGCCTCGACCTGGCCGGCGTGCGGACCGATGCGCGCGGCTACATCGAGGTCGACGAGGGATTGCAAACCAGCGTTCCGGGCATCTGGGCGATCGGCGACGTCAACGGGCGCGGGGCGTTCACGCACACCTCGTACAACGACTACGAGATCGTCGCCGCCAACCTGCTCGACGGCGAGCGGCGCCGGGTCAGCGATCGCATTCCGGCGTACGCGCTGTTCATCGATCCTCCGCTGGGGCGCGTCGGCATGACCGAGCGCGAGCTGCGCGCCACCGGACGGCGGGCGCTGAAGGCAACACGGATGATGTCGAGGGTCGGTCGCGCTCGCGAGCGCAGCGAGACCCAGGGCTTCATGCAGGCGCTGGTCGATGCGGAGACGAAAAAAATCCTTGGCGCGGCGGTGCTGGGCATCGAAGGCGACGAGGCGATCCACTGCATTCTCGACCTGATGGCCGCCGGCGCGCCGTATACGGTGCTGCAGCACGCGATGCACATCCACCCGACGGTGTCGGAACTGCTGCCGACCTTGCTCGGCGATCTCAAGCCGCTGGAATGAAGGTTCCGCGGCGCAAACGCTCCTGCGCGGCTAGGCGAGCAGTCGGTCGAGCGTGATCGGCAGGTCGCGTACGCGCTTGCCGGTCGCGTGATAGACGGCGTTGCACACCGCGCCGGAAGCGCCGGTGATGCCGATCTCGCCGATCCCGCGCGCGCCCAGAGGGTTGAACTTCAGGTCGGGCGCATCGATGAAATCGACGTCGATCCGGCCGATGTCGGCGTTGACGGGGACGTGATACTCGGCCAGATTGGCGTTGACGAATCGCCCGCTGCGCGCATCCAGCACGCTGTGCTCGAACAGCGCGAAGCTGACTCCCCAGACGATGCCACCCTGCAGCTGGCTCCTGGCCGTCTTGGCGTTGAGCAGCTGGCCGACGTCGTAGCTGGCGACGATGCGCGGCACACGGATGCGGCCCAGATCGGGGTCGACGCGGACCTCGGCAAACACCGCGCCGAACGAATGTGCGGCGTAGGCCTTCGCTTCGTCGCCGGGCTTGGCTTCGCCACGCGCTTCGATCGGCGCGCCGTGCCGTCCGATGACCGCGGCAACGGCATCGCGCCGCGACAGATCATCGCGGACGGTAATCCATCCATCGGTGATCGTCAGGCGGTCGGTCGGAACCCCGTGGACAGTCGAGCGCTGATCGGCGGCTGCCTGCGCGAGCAACTTGTCGCGCAAGGCCAGGCACGCCGCCTGCACGGCGGGGCCGACGCTGGCCGAAGTCATCGAGCCGCCCGAGACCGGTGCCTCCGGCAGCGCGGTATCGCCCAGCTCGAAACGCACCTTGCCGACCGGAATCCCGAGCGATTCCGCGGCAACCTGCGTCATCACCGTGTAGGTGCCCGTGCCGATGTCCTGCGATCCCGACCGGACGACGGCAAGGCCATCGGGAAACAGCGTCGCCGCGGCCTTGGCGGCCATGCGGTGCGCCGGATAGGTCGCCGTCGCCATGCCCCAGCCGATGTGCTCGCGTCCTTCGTGCATCGAGCGCGGCTTGGCGCTCTTCTGCTCCCAGCCGAAGCGGGCGGCGGCGTCGCGATAGCATTCGCGCAGATGCTTGCTCGACCAGGGCTTGCCGCTTTCCGGCTCGGTTTCCGCGTAGTTGCGAAGGCGCAGCTCCAGCGGATCGATGCCCAGCTCGTACGCCAGCTCGTCCAGCGCCACTTCGAGCGCAAACGTCCCCGTCGCCTCACCCGGCGCGCGCTGGAACGTCGGCACGCCGACGTTGAGCTTGGTCAGCCGATGGGTGGTGACGACATTCGGACAGGCATACAGCATGCGCGTTACGATCGCGGAAGGCTCGACGAAATCCTCGATTTGCGACGTATGCGATAGCACGTCGTGCCGCACGAGCGTCAGCGTGCCGTCGCGCCGCGCGCCGAGCACGATGTGCTGCTCGGTCTGCGGCCGGCCGCCGACGGGACCGAACATTTGCGGCCGCGCCAGCACCAGCTTGACCGGACGCCGCACCTTGCGCGCCGCCATCGCGGCCAGGACGACGTGCGACCATACCGACCCCTTGCAACCGAAGCCCCCGCCGACGAACGGTGAAATCACGCGCACGTCGTCCTCGGCGATGCCCAGCGTCTTGGCGACGGTGCGGCGCACTCCGGAAATGTATTGCGTGGCGTCGTACAGCGTCAGCTTGCCGCCGGTCCACTGCGCGACCGTCGCGTGCGGCTCCATCGGGTTGTGCGTCTGCATCGGGGTCGTATACGTCGCCTCGATCTTCACTTCGGCCTGCGTCAGGCCACCGGCAGGATCACCTCGACGCGAATCGGGCGCGTCGAACCCGGCCTTGGCCGGCATGTATGCGGCGTTTCGCGCGCCGGCGAAATCCAGCGCCGGCTCGGTCTGCGCATAGGTGGCACGGACCAATGACGCGGCATAGGTCGCGCGCTCAGGGGTGTCGGCAACGACGACGGCGATCGGCTGCCCGTTGTAATGAACGTTGTCGTCCTGCAGAAGCGACATCACGCGGCCCGCGGGCGGGTCGACGGCGGCCTTGCCGTGGTCGGGCAAAGCCGGTGCATTCGCATGCGTCATGACCAGCAGCACGCCGGGGGCGTGCACCGCCCGCGTCACGTCCAGATGAACGATGCGGCCGCTAGCGATCGTGCTCTGCACGATCGCCGCATGACAGAGCTCCGGCAGCGAGAAGTCGCCCGCATAGCGAGCCGCCCCGGTCACCTTCAACGCGCCGTCGGTGCGATTGAGCGGTTGGCCGACGACAAGGTGCGCGTCGCTCATGCGCGGCCTCCGGCGGTCCTGACCGCCTGCTCGACCGCACGGCGGGCCAGCACGATCTTGAAGCCGTTGTCGCGCAGTGCTTGCGCGCCCCGCGTCGCCGCCTCGCCCGCCGCCTCGAGTGCGGGCGGCTCCAGGCGGCCGCCGATCAGCGCCCGCTCCGCCTCCGGGACCCGCCACGGCTTGTGTGCCACGCCGCCGAGAACGACGCGTGCGTCCTCGACGCTTCCGGCGCGCCACGCAACGGCGGCGGCAACCGATACCAGAGCGAACGCATAACTGGCGCGATCGCGCACTTTCAGATAGTGAACATTCGAGCCGAAGGCGGGCGGCGGCAGGGTGACGGCAACAATCAACTCGTCTGGCTTGAGGTTGGTGTCGAGCTCGGGGGTGTCACCGGGCAGCCGGTGGAAGTCGGACAACGGTATGCTGCGGGCGCCGGCCGAACCCTGGACTTCGACAAGGGCATCGAGCGCCGCCAGCGCGACGCACATGTCGGAAGGGTGGGTCGCTACGCAGTGCTCGCTGGCGCCGAATATCGCGTGGATGCGGTTGTACCCGGCCCGGGCTGCGCACCCCGATCCGGGAGCGCGCTTGTTGCACGCCTCGAAACTGCGGTCGGTGAAGTAATAGCAACGGGTACGCTGCATCAGATTGCCGCCGACGGTCGCCATGTTGCGCAGCTGCGGCGACGCGCCGGCGAGCAGTGCCTGCGACAGCAGCGGATAGCGCTGGTGTATCGACGGGTGCTGCGCCAGGTCGCTGTTGGACATCAAGGCCCCGATCCGCACGCCGCCGCCCGGCGTGTCGGTCAGGCGCGCCAGCGGCAACCGCCGTATATCGACCAGCACGCGCGGCTGCTCGATGTCGCCCTTCATCAAATCGACCAGATTCGTGCCGCCGGCCAGACACTTGGCGCCACCGCGCATCGCCACGAGAGCATCGTCGACGCCCTTCGCTCTGACGTACTGGAACGGTCGCATCGTTGCCGTCCTAAGCGCTCTGCTTCGCCGCGCTGCGGATCGCTGCGACGATGCCGGCGTACGCGCCGCAGCGACACAGATTGCCGCTCATCCGCTCGCGAATCTCATCGTCGCTAAGAGCCACCGGCCCGGGCGTGGATTCGAGCGTCACCGCGCTGGGCATTCCCGCCGCGGCTTCGTCGAGCATCGCGACTGCCGAGCAGATCTGTCCGGGCGTGCAATAACCGCATTGAAAGGCGTCATGCTCGATGAAGGCGACCTGGACCGGGTGCAGCGCGCCGCTCTTTCCGATGCCCTCGATCGTCGTTATCCGCTCGCGGTCGTGTGCGACGGCGAGCGCGAGGCAGGCATTGATCCGGCGTCCGTCGGCCAGTACGGTGCAGGCGCCGCACTGGCCGCGATCGCAGCCTTTTTTGGTGCCGGTAAGACCCAGCCGGTCGCGCAGCGCATCGAGCAGCGTCACGCGCGGGTCGAGCTTGAGATCGTAGTCGGCACCGTTGACGTTCAGCCGCACGGCCACCAGCGCCGAACGGCCCGACGCCGTCGTTGCGCCCGCGGTCGCGGTCTCCTCTGCCGGCGCCGCGGCGACGTAGCGCGCGGCCGCGATACCCGTGGTCAGCACGCCGCTACGGCAAAGAAACTGCCGGCGCGCCGGATCGACGGCCGCGTCATCATGCCCATCCGCGGGCGGCACGTCCGTCGGAGCGCCCGACGTCGCGGGCAGCTTGACATGCCTGTTCACGAGTTGCCGATCGGAAAGGACATCGGCAGCATTTACCGGTGCCTGAAATTTTTACCAGATGCCGCGCTTTCACTCATCGTCCAAGTGCGCCATTGGAAAGGCCGCGCCGACAGACAGGGCCTCGCGCGCGCATGCCACGTTCGAGCGAGCAATTTGCGTGCCCCTCGCTACATGATCACGCGATGTCCTCCCCAGCCGCGTTCGAGCATTGGACATTGCTCGCATTCGAGCGTTCGCAGGCTGCAATACCGGATGTCGCAGCCGACTTGCCGCCCTTCGAGGATCAATCTGACCCGATCGAGTTTTTCCGGGCCGCGACCCTTGATCAACAGCACATCGCCCGGAAGCAACAGCTGGCTCAGTGCCTGCGCGGCGTCGTGCACCGTTCGTTCGGCGACCGTCACCGACGCCTTGGACATGCCCGCGCGTCGAGCCCCCGACCACACCGGCTCGAAGTCGTGATGAAAGACGACCAGATGCGAGGCGATGGCCGCGATCCGCTCGCCCAGCGCCTGATAGATCGGCCGCTGGGCGCCGGGCGGCTCGGATACCGACCCGAGCAGCACGATACGGCGCGACGCCGGAACCTGGGCCAGAACGTCGAGCGCGCTGTGCACCGTTTCCAGTGTCGATTTGAAATCGTCGCGGAGGACGGTCACGCCGTTGCGAAGCGGCACCGGATCCATGCGGCCGGGCGTCGGCGCAAGCTCGCGCAGGCGTGCCAGCGTCGGATCCAGCGCATGGCCCTCGAGATGCGAAACCGCGATCGCGGCGAGGATCGGATAGACCATATGGCGGCCCAGCAATCGCACGGCGACGTCGCGCTCCTGGCCGAACGCCGTCAGCCGGAAGCGGGATCCGCGCGGCCAGTCGAGCCGGACGTCGTCGGCCCAGACATCGCATTGGGCGCCGAAGCCGAACGTGACGACGCGGGCGCGTGTTTTCTGCTTCATCCACATCACGTTGGGGTCGTCGCCATTCAGCACCGCGGCGCCGGACGCCGGGAGCACCTGCAGCATCCAGGACTTTTCGGCGCGCGTCACCTCGAGCGTGCCGAGGCTGCGATGGTGCTCGCTGCCGATCGCCGTGATCACCGCGACATCCGGACCGACGGTGCGCGCATACCCTTTCATCTGCCCCGGCTTCGAAATCCCGACTTCGATCACGGCGTGACGCTGTCCCGGCCGGATGCGCAGCAGCGCAAGCGCGATCCAGAACCACGAATTGGACAGCATCGACCCGTGCTCGGGGAGATCCAGCGCTGCGGCGATCGCGCGCGTGGTGGTCGACTTGCCGAACGAGCCTGTGACCGCGATGACGCGCGTGTGACGCGCCAGCGTGCGCCGGTACAAGCGCGCCAGCGGCGACATCAGAGGCCAGCTGCGGTAGGCGATGCCGTGCCGCACATGCATACGGCCCACCGGCGTGCACAGCATGGCTGGCAGATCGCGGATGCGAAATCTCATGGCGGCACCTGCCGCCCCGACGCGCTGTGGCGGAAGAGGTCGTGCCAGATCTGCACGCAAAGCACGACCGACAGGATCTGGCCGAGGTTCTCGCCGCCGGCGCGATGCCGGCGCAGCAGCGCTTGCACCTTGTCGGGCTCGAAATAGCCGCTTTGGCGCAAAGCCGACGGCGACATGCGCTCTGCGGCGAACTCGGGCAGCGGGGCGCGCAGCCATGTGTCCATCGGCACCTGGAGCCCGCGTTTTTTGCGATGGACGATGTCGGGCGGCAGCACGCTTGCCATCGCGCGCCGCAGAACATGCTTTTCGCGCAGCCACTTCATTTTCACCCGCGGCGGAATCCGGGCGCAGTATTCGACCAGCTCGTGATCGAGAAAAGGCACGCGGGCTTCGACCGAATACGCCATCGACGCGCGATCGAGACCGAGCACGACGCCGTCGCCCATCCGGTGCTTGAGGTCGAAGTACTGCATGCGCGCGAACGGGTGCCAGGTCTCGAAGCCAGCCGGCGGCGGTGCCGCATCCGCCGTACCATCGCCTCGCCGCGCGAGCTCGGCGACGATGTCCGGCGCCAGGACTTCGCTGCCCTCGGAGCGCCCGCGCAAGTGCGTTATGCTGCGCGAAAAGCGCTCGAAGTTCATTTCGCGCGGGCCCGCGATCGTCGCCGCCGCGCCCGGCCATTGCCGGTCGATCAGGGGAATGCCGGCGATCATGCGGCGCACCGGCTGCGGCAGCAGGAATGCCGGATCGAGCAGGCGCATCGTCGGATACCACGGATAGCCGCCGAGAATCTCGTCCGAGCCCTCGCCGGTCAGCACGACCTTTACGTGCGCTGCCGTCGCTTGCGCAACCATCAGGCGTCCGATCTCGACGCCGCCCAGCAGCGTATCCTCGGCGTGCCAGATCGCTTTGGGCAACCGCTCCATGTCGACCTGGCGGCAGACGATCCGGTGCCCGGCAAGGCCGTATTCCGGATAATCGTCGAGCCCTTTCTGATCGCGCAATTCGTCGAACGCCGGATCCTCGAAGCGCAAGGTGAAGGTTTGCACCGGCGGCGCCACCAGGCGCGCCATCAGCGCCGTGACGGCGCTCGAATCGATGCCGGCGCTGAGCCACGCGCCCAGCGGCACGTCGCTGCGCAGATGCAAGCCGACGCTTTCGGTCAGCTTGTCGCGCAGCCCGTCCGCCCAGTCCTGCGCGGTGACGCGCCGGTCGTAGCCGTCGCGCGCGGGAAACATCGCCTCCCAGTACTGGCGAATGTCGACGCGTCCCTCGCTCCAGGTCAGCGTGTGTCCGGCCGGCAGGCGGCGGATTCCGGTGACGATCGTGCGGGGCGCGATGATGCGGCCGTACGACAGCAGCTGGCCCAGCGCCTGGAGATCGGGGTCCGGTTCGACGGCGCCGGACGCGAGGATCGCTTTCTGCTCCGAACCGAAAAAGAGGCCGTCGGCGGTGATCGCGTAGTGCAGCGGCTTGATGCCCAGCCGGTCGCGCGCGAGTATCAGCCGCTGCCGGCGCGCGTCCCACAGCGCCAGACCGAACATGCCGCGCAGATGCGAAACGAAATCGGGGCCGTGGTCCTCGTACAGATGCACGATCACCTCGACGTCCGATGCGGTCGCAAAGCGGTGCCCCGCCGCGACGAGCCGTTGTCGAAGCTCGACATGATTGTAGATCTCGCCGTTACAGATGACGGTGACCGAGCCGTCCTCGTTCGAGATCGGTTGGTCGCCTGTTCTCAGGTCGACGATGCTCAGGCGGCGAAAGCCCAGCCCTATGCCCGGGCCGGCCAGAAAGCCTTCGCTGTCCGGACCGCGATGCCGCAGCGAGTCGGACATGCGCTTGAGCGTTTCCATGCTCGCCGGCCGCTTCGCGTCCGACCAGGCGATGCCGCAAATGCCGCACATCGTGTGCCTAGCCCGCGGCCGTCAGCGCCGCCCGCGCGGCGGCGGCATGATGAACACGCGCTGCCAGGGACCCAGCCTGATTCGCCCGATTATCCCGTAAGCGCGAAAGCCGCCCTTGCCGTCATCCCGCAGCGATGACGCGTTCTCCGGCAGTACGGCGCCGGTCGCGCGCCGCAGCCCGGCGCGCTGCAGATGCCTCAAATGATGCGTGCGCACCGCGTTGGCGATGCCGTGACCGCGATAGGCCGGCAGCGTGAACTTGTCGTAGATGTGGGCTTCATCCGGCGCCACATCGATCCGGCATCCGATGTACGGCACCCAGACCGGCTGCACCGCGACCCACGCGGCGGCGACGATGCGGCCTTGGTGCCGGGCGACAAAGCACATATCGCCCGAGCGCAGGCGGCTGGCGATTTCACGGCGGGTGCTGCCGGGGCGAAAGACCAGATAATCGTCGACCTCGTCGTGCGCGAGCATCGCGACAGCGACCGGCAAGCTGGGCTTGGCGTCGGCGATCGGCTGATCCAGCGCGCGCTCCAGCAGAAGCAGACGGCGATAGCCTAAAAGGCCAAGGAGCTTGAACCCGAAGCTTCTCAGGCCTTCGTCACGCAAGGTCAGCAGCGCACGACGAACGACGTTGCCGGTCGGATACGCCGAGCGCGCCAGCGCATCGACGGTCTCGCTTGCGAGCGGACGAGGCCGGTCCTGTTGGTTCGACGTCATCGCTTGCGCGCGTCGATGCCGACGAAATAGCCGGTCAGGTAGCGCGTCGGCCAGCGCGCCAGTCGCTCCCATCGGGCTGCGCTGCGCAAAAACCGCGCCTTTGCCGCCGGCGTTCCGCGGCGCTCGCAGCGCCGCGCGAGCGCCACCGCAAGCGCGCGCGGACAATGCAGCATCGCGACCGTCTGCAGCACGTCGAAGCCGGCATCCTCGAGCATGCGGCGCAGGCGTCCGGGGCCGGCGGTCGCGCCGACCGGGTAGGCGACGAGCTTCAACCGGTGCAGCAGGCGATAAGGCAGGGCATTGCGCAGCGCGACCGCAGGATTGGCGAGATTGTCCATCGTGAGCAACAGGCGGCCACCCGGCCGCAGTATGCGATGAAAACCGCGCAGCGATGACCTTATTTCGTCCCGGGTGTCGAAGTGATCGAGCGTGGAATTCGACACGACGACATCGAAGCTGTCGCTGGCGAACGGCAAGCGCCGGACGTCGGCCGCCGCAGCCAGCAGCGCCGGGTAGCGCACCCTTGCCGCAGTGAGCACCGTGGGCGCGACATCGATTGCCGCCACGCGCCGGGCATGCGCCGACAACAGCGGGTACAACCCAACTCCCATCGCCTCGTCGAACAGATCGGTCTTGAGCAGGTTGGCGCAGGGTTCCGACGGCAGCCAGCGCGCGAACAATGCGGCATTGATCGCGTCGCTGTGCAAGCGCCATAGCACCCCGGCAGGCCCGCCGAGCAGCGGCTCGAGCGCGCTATCCCAGCGCCGTGATGCGGCATCGCCGGACCGGATGTCGTTGCCTTTCATCGTCGCGCCTAACGTCATGCTCGATCGATCGATTGATCGCGCGGGCCATGGCGACTAGACTGCGCATGGTCGAGCGCGCGCGATTCGCCGCGGTGCAGGCCTCGCGGGTCAGCGCGACCAAGTATAGTGCTCGCGCGGCGAAAGCAAGCCGCTGGCGCGATATCGCACAGCCGGTCGACGCGCCGGACGGGGGAAATGCACTGAACGCAGCGACCGAAAGCACGAGCCCGGCGGCGCTCGCCGTCACCGTCATCATGCCCGTTTACAACGGCAGCACCACGCTGCGGCAGAGCCTCGAGCCTCTGCTCGCGATGCGGCGCAGGGGCGAGATCGCTCAAATCATCGTCGTCGACGACGGCTCGACCGATGCCAGCGCGGCGATCGCCGCCGCCGCAGCCGTCACCGTGCTCGAATCCGGCGGCCGCTTGGGACCCGGTGGCGCGCGCAATGTCGGCGCCGCCGCTGCGACGAGCGACGTCCTGTGGTTTGTCGATGCCGACGTGGTCGTTCACGCCGATGGCGCACGCGTGCTGGTCGAGGCGCTGCGGCGGACCGGCGCGGCCGCGGTCTTCGGGACCTATGACGATGCGCCTCCAGCGGCCAATTTCTTCTCGCAGTACAAGAATCTCGTCCACCGCTACCACCATGTCCGCGCCGGAGGCGACATCGACACATTCTGGGCCGGGTGCGGAGCGATAGCGAGCAAGGCTTTCGCCGACGCCGGCGGATTCGATGCCGCCAGGTATCCGCATTCGTCGATCGAGGACATCGAGCTCGGATTGCGCCTGCGGCAGCGCGGGCTTCGCATCCACCTCGAGCCGGCGCTGCTGGCGACCCATCTCAAGGTCTGGCACCTGGCCAATCTGCTGCACACCGAGGTCTACCGACGCGCGATCCCGTGGTCGCAATTGATCATCGAGCAGGGATGGTGGTCGAGCAAGCTGAACATGGACCGCGGCGAGCGTTTTCGCGCCCTGCTCGCCGCGTGCGGGCTGGCCGCCTTGCTGCTTGCCGCGGCGCGAGTCTCGCCGCTGTGGCCTGCGTTGCTCCTGGTCGGCCTCATCGCCGTGGCGAACCGGCGCTTGTTCGACTACTTCAGGCGGCGCCGCGGCGTGCGGTTCGCGATCGGTGGCGTTATCTATCATCAGCTTTATTACCTGTACAGCGCCGCGGCGTTCTTGTATTGCCTGGCGGCATACCGCTTGCCGGCGGTACGGCGACGCCGCGACCGACGAACGCACCCCGCCTGATCGTGATGCCGCCGGCGGCACGATCATGCCGCCACTTCGCGCGCTGCTGCGTTTTCGGCGCCGGGCGCGCGCTCCGGCGCTTGCCTCCACAGCACTGCCAGATAGAACGCGAGCGCCGGCACCATGTGCAAGGGCAGGCGATTGACCAGCGTCTCGTCGGCGACGCCGAACGCCGCGCTGCTATAGAAGAACACGACGAAAACGAAAGCGAACGCACCGAGCATCGTCACCGTCAGCGGCGCCATCGCGGTGGAGAAGATCGCGCGCCAGCGCAAAGCGCCCACCGCCAGCGTGAGGTACCAGAGCAGATGCCAGTTGTCCATCTGGAAAAAGTGCTCGAACATCGGGCGCGACACGTTGCTGAATTCGGTGCGCAGTGTGTAGCCGAGCACGCGGAGCTCGCCCGGGCCGAGCAGCAGATAAGCCAGCATCGCGACGCCGAGCAAGGCCACGACGCCAAGGCCTGCGCGCCGGTTGATCACGACCAGGACGGGCGGGAGCAGCGTCAGCGCCCATACGACGCCCTCCTTCTTGATCACGATGCAGGCCAGCGCGCAAAGTACGGCGAGAAGCGCATCGGCGCCGGCGCGCAAGCGAGCCCACTGCCATAGGGCCATCGCCGCCATGCCGTAGGCCGCGGCGATGAAGATGTCGACGTACCCGGCCACCGCGACGTGCAGGTCGATGAAGGGCAGCGACAGCAGCAGGTAGGTGAACAGCATCGCCTGTGTCGATCCGATGCCGCGTCGGCGCAGCTGCGCGTAGAACGCAAGTCCCAGCGCCGACAGGATTGCAAGCCACGGCGCGTTGATCAGCGATTCGTCCCACGCTCCCAGGCACAGCGCGGTCCAGACCTGCAACAGCGGCACCGTCCCAGGGTAGTCGGGATGCGCGTCGACGAATTGCATCGCGCCCCCCGATTGGAGCCAGGCAGCCGGATCGACGAAGGCGGCGATCCTTCCGTATTCGTACCAGACGCGCGCCTTGGTTGCCCATTGCGCCCAGGCGTCCCAGGGCAGCAGTGGACGCCATGCCAGCTCGAGGCCCAGGCCGAACAAGCGAACGACGATCAGCGCGAAGCAGGCGAAGAACAGCAGGCGCTGCGCCCGAGTCAGGCTCGCAACGCTCGCGCAAGCGATCCGCCAGCGCTCGCGCAGCGGCGGCGGCGAGCGCAGCCGGGCAAGACTGCAGGCGATGACGGCGAGCGCGACCAGTTGCAGCGCGACCCATGGCGCCGTCCAGCGCACGCCGACGGCGTCGAGCGCGCGCATCGCCAGCGACGTCGCCAGTGCCCCGAGCAAATAGCCATAGCCGGCGGCGAGGACCAGGTCGCGCTGTTCGGCGCGACGCTGCAGCGCGAGCATGCAGCAGCCGCCGGCGAGCCACGGCAGCCCGACGCTTACGGCGACGCCGATCAGCCCGCCCATGCATCCTCTGCGAACCCGGCCGGCATCCGGCGCTTCATCGCACGCGGACCAGAACGAGGCCGGGAGGCCGCAACAGGATCTGCTCCGCCGGTTTGCGCCGGCCGTCTCGCCAGACCAGCGCTTGCGCAGCGCTGTCGTAACCGAGATCGCTGGTCAGGAACAACAGAACATAGTCGCCGCTGCGCAACTCCTCCGGCGAGGGCTTGCGCGCGCGCTTGTCGCTGCTGTAATAGACGTTCTGCGGATACAGGAAATACGATCCGCGCGTGCGCAGCGCCTGATCGTCGGCGACGAAATGGATGCGCACCGGTGGCGCAGGCAAGGCGGCACCCACCTCCTTCATCAGCGTGTACAGCTCGTGATCGTCCGAGGCCAGCCGCTTCTCCTCGGCGGTCTTGCCGGCAAACATCGCGGCGGTGCGCGCCAGCTGCCGCCAGAGATCGATCTGAAAGCGCATGTCCAGGAGCAGCCAGCCGACGATCACAATAGCCCAGTAGACGCGCGCGTCGCGCGGCACCGTACGGCGGGTGAACAGCCAGTAGAGCGCCGCGGCGAACAAGGCGCCCGCGGCCACCGTCGCCAGCAGCGTCGTGTAGTGACTGCGCTCGTCGTCGAAGGGCAGCGTGACCGAGGCAGCAACGATGGGAATGAACGCGGCCCATTGCTGAAAGATGTCGCCGACCACGGTGGCGACCGACACCGCCGGCACCGAAAACGAGTCGAGCACCAGCGGCCGGGGCAGCGCGCCGCGGGCAACCAGGGCGAGCGCGGTGATCGTACCTGTCCATCCGTCGTCCGGGCCCAGTTCCAGCGGGGCGATATGCGTGCCGGTCCAAGACAGTCGCTTGGAAAAGTTCCGATTCGGGCGTTCTTCGGTGCGCCAGACGAAGACGAGCTCGACCGGCAGTGCATCGCTCGAGTGCAGATTGAAGTCGACGCGGGGATGACCATCGGCGGCAAACGGCGCGACGCGCGCCGAGAGCACCGCCAGCCGCTCGCCGTCGGTCGCTTCGAGCACGAATTTCCGGCCGTCCCGGTGGCCGCGGCCGCGCAGCGGCGTGAATGCATCGCCGTCGACCGCCACCGCCGGCGCGCCGCCGCGCCAATTGCCGCCCGAGTGAGCGATGGCAACCAGCAGCACCGTCACCGCGATGCCGATGACAAGCAAGCCGCCGCCGGCGATCCACGCCGGCGCTTGCGCGGCGGGCGCGGCGGCATCCACGCGTTCAGTCATCGATCGCACACTAGCATCCGCTGGGACCGATTGCCACATCCCGAGGGCCTGCGGAAGCGGCGCGGCATCGCCTACAATGCGGACGCCATGGGGAACAAGCAACGAACCGCTGTCATCGTCGGCGGCGGCCCGGCGGGACTTACCGCCGCCTTGGAGCTCATCCGACATACGGACATCCGTCCGCTCGTCATCGAGGCCGAAGACGCTGTCGGCGGCATCTCGCGCACGATCGACTGCGGCGGCTATCGGATCGACCTGGGCGGTCATCGTTTTTTTTCCAAGTCCGACTGGGTGATGAACTGGTGGCAGGAGATCCTGCCATTGGATCGCGCCTCGCGCCCGGCCGGCGAGTCGATCAGCGTCGGCTACCGTAACCGCCGCCGCACGGTGCCGGGCGGCGGCGCCGCCTCCACGGAGCCGCGCGGGGATCTGGTGATGCTGGTGCGTCACCGCCTGTCACGAATCTATTTCCGCCGCAAATTCTTCGATTATCCCGTCAAGCTCAACCTGCGCACGATCGCCAACCTCGGTCCGTGGCGCTTCGCCAGGGCCGCCGCAAGTTACGTCTGGGCCACTGTGTTTCCGCGCCGCCCGGAGCGCAACCTCGAGGATTTCCTGATCAACCGCTTCGGCGTCGAGCTATATCGGACGTTCTTCCAGTCGTACACCGAAAAGGTCTGGGGAGTCCCCTGCGCCCGGATCAGCGCCGAATGGGGAGCGCAACGCATCAAAGGCCTGTCTCTGGTCGCTGCCGCCCGACACGCGCTGTCGCGCCTGTCGCCGCGTGCGGGTCTGCCGTCGCGCCGCACGCGCACCAGCCTGGTTGAGCACTTCCTCTACCCGAAGCTCGGGCCCGGCCAGCTATGGGAGGAAGTCGCCCGCCAGGTGCGGGCGGGTGGCGGCGAGATACGTCTGTCGCAGCGCATCGAGCGGATCCGCCTCGCCGGCAATCGTGTCGCTTCGGTCGACGTGCGGGACGTCGCGACGGGAATGCTGCACGCTCTTCCTGCGGACTTCGTGATTTCGAGCATGGCGGTCCAGGATCTGGTCGCGAGCCTCGATCCGCCGCCGCCGCCCGAGGTGCGCCGCGTCGCGAGCGAGCTACCCTATCGCGATTTCGTCACCGTGGGTCTGCTCATGACGCGCATGAAAAGCCGCAGTTGGGCGGCGACCGGCAGCGACGCCGCTTTTCCGCCCGACAACTGGATCTACATCCAGGAGCCCGACGTCCGGGCCGGCCGGCTGCAGATTTTCAACAACTGGAGTCCCGCGATGGTTGCCGATCCGGCGCTGATCGCACTGGGTGTCGAATACTTCTGCAACCGGGACGACGAGCTCTGGTCGATGTCGGATGCGGACCTCCAGGCGCTCGCCATCCGCGAGCTGCGGCAGATCGACCTGATCGACGGCAACGACGTGGTCAAGGCCGTCGTCGTGCGCGTGCCCCGGGCGTACCCTGCGTATTTCGGCGCGTATGCGGAGTTCGGCGTCATCCGGGCGCATGTCGACGCGATCGAGAACCTTTTCCTGGTCGGCCGCAACGGCATGCATCGCTACAACAACCAGGACCATTCGATGCTCACGGCGAAGGCGGCAATCGATAGCATTGCCTCCGGGCGCACCGACAAGCAGAATATCTGGGACATCAATGTGGACGACGAATACCACGAGGAGCGTCAACCGGCATCGGCTTGACTGCCGGACGCCGGCGTCGTGCTGAGCCGGCTGCGCTGGGCAGCCCATTTCGCCTGGCACCTGCGCGGACAATCGGCCTTTCCGTTCCTGCCGCTGGCGGCCGTGCAGCGCAGACAAGCCGAACGGGTGCGGCGCATGGCCGCGTATGCCTGCCGGACCGTTCCGTATTATCGCGAGACGTTCCGCCGGCTCGGCCTCGATGCGGCCGACTTTCGCGACGCCGGCGACCTCGCGCGACTGCCGGTGCTCGAGCGCGAAGCGATTCAGCGCGATCCTGAATATTTCTGCTCGGAGGCGGTGCCCCGCGCCGACCTGCTGCACATCACCAGCGGCGGAAGCTGCGGGGCACCGCGCCTGGTTCTGCACGACCCGGGCGGCGTCTTCGAAAACGCCGCGCACGGCGAGCGCGAGCGCAGCATATGGACCGCGATCATCGGTCGCGCGACCGGTTACCGCGAGCTGACGGTAGCGCCGCCGCACAGCACGACGTTGAAGGTCCAGCAGTACTGCCGCGAGCGCGGGCTTTATCCGCGCGGTTTGGGCATCGAGCGAGAGTATGCGTCGCTGCTCGACCCGCCGCAGGCCACCGTGCAACATATCAATGCATTCAAGCCGCACGTCGTGCACAGCTACGGGTCGCATCTCGCGATCCTGTTCGGGCACCTGGAGCGCACCGGCGCAGCGATGCATCGTCCGGCCATCATCAGCTATACGTCGGACAGCCTTTCTGCGCCGGTACGCACGATGATCGAGCAGCGATTCGGAATCCCGGTCTTCACCACCTACCAGTCGGTCGAGGCTTTCAAGATCGGCTTCGAATGCGAGCGGCATTGCGGACTGCACCTGAATGTCGACCTCTATCCGCTTCGGGTCGTCGACGGCGCGGGCCGCGATCTGCCGCAGGGCCAGAGCGGCGAAGTCATCGTTTCCAACCTCGTCAACCGCGGCATGGTGCTGCTCAACTACCGGCTCGGCGATATCGTCACGCTGCTGCCCGATCGCTGCGAGTGCGGCCGGTCGCTGCCTTTGCTCTCCTACCCCGAGGGGCGGACCGACGACCTGCTCGAATTCGCATCGGGCCGGATCGTGCACCCCCAGGCGATCCGCAGCGCGTTCAACCAAGAGCGGCTGGTCTGGGAATACCAGGTCGAGCAGTTGAGCGACGACGATTTCCGCGTGTCGCTGCTGGCTTCGCCCGCCTGCGATCGTGAGGCGACGCGGCAGCGCGTCGTCGACAAGCTGGCAACGGTGCTCGGCCGCGCGCGCATCGACGTCCAATTCGTCGAAGCGATCGATCGCACGGTCGGCGGCAAGTTCGCCCCGGTGATCTCCCGCCGCGCCCGAGAGCGCCGACAGGCCGGAGGCTGACGGCAGCTGCGGCCTCGATCCCCGCATCGAATCAGCCCCTGCGGCGCGCGATCATGTCGATTTCGATGCGGGCGCCGCGGGCGAGTCCGCTGACGCCGATACAGGTGCGCGCCGGGCGGCGGCCCTCGGGAAAATACCCGGCATAGACGTCGTTCATTCGCGCGTAATCGTCGTTGAAGTGCAGCAGGTAGACGCGCACGGCGGCGACGTCGGCAAGACTCAGTGCGCAACCCTGGAGGACGGTAACGAGGTTCTTCATCACCTGACGGGTTTGCTCTTCGATCGTCGCCGGATAGGGCGACGTATTCGATCTGCCTTCGAACGGCATCTGCCCCGTCACGAACACCCAGCCGTCCGCCTCGACGGCATGGCTGAAGGGCGCGACGGGATCGGGCGCGCCGCCTATCATGTGAAAGAGGAGATCCGACATCGGCTTCGACTCGCTTTGCTCGTGGACGGGACCGGCAGATTCGCGGCGCGGAGGACCGCGCAGACGAAGCGCCGATCGGATAAGCTCGATCCATTCTACCCATCCCGAAAGGTGAAACGATGCGGCCGATACCCGTCGGGGCCAAGGCTTCGTTTTCGCTGGTCGTCAAGGCGGAGCACCTGGCGAATCGCTTCAAGGATACGACGCTGCCCCCGGTGCTGGCGACGCCGGTGATGATCATGGCGATGGAAAATGCCGCGCTCAACGCGATCAAGCCCTATCTCGAGACCGGCGAAAGCGCGGTCGGAACGCGCGTCGACGTGCAGCACATGGCTGCGACGCCCGCCGGACGAACCGTCACGGCCGAGGCCGAGGTGACGCGGATCGCGGGCAAGCAAGTCGCGTTTCGCATCGACGCGAGCGACGGCGTCCAGCGCATAGGCACGGGGACGCATGAGCGCATGATCATCGAGCTCGGCCGATTCATCGAACGGCTGAACCGGAAGGCAGACTAGCTCAGATTGGACCCGGGCCGACTTTCGCCGCCGCGAGCGCGGCAGCGGGCAAAAGCGCCGGCGCGACGGGGCGAGCGGGCTCGGCTACCGGCGCGCCGATCCAGGCAGACATGCTGATCGGGTATATTGGCACGATGGATCGAGCAAGCGAACGAACCGCCGCTGATGGCTGAGCAGGCGGCCGCCGCGCTGGCGCAGGCGATCGTCGCTCAGGCGCCCGATGCGATCATTTTCGCCGACCGGGGTGGAATCATCCGCGTCTGGAATCGCGGCGCAGAGCGGATCTTCGGCTATCCGGCCGCCGAGGCGCTGGGCGCGAGCCTGGACCTGATCATCCCCGAGCGCTTCCGCCGCGCCCATTGGGAGGGTTTCCAGCGAGCGATCGACACCGGCCGAACCAAATATGCCGATCGCGTGCTGACGACGCGCTCGGCGCACCGCGACGGCAGCAAGCTGTATGTCGACCTGAGCTTCGGTCTGATCACCGACGACAAGGGCGCGATTCTGGGGGCGCTCGCCATCGGCCGGGATTGCACGGCGCGCTACGCCGCCGATGCCGCGCTGAAAGCGCGGCTCGCCGCGCTCGAGAACAAAGGCGGAACGCCGGTCGGCTAGGCCTGCGCGCCGGCCTGGGTCCGCGGCGCGCGCGCGATCGGCGACAGCCAGGCAAGCAGCGCTCGCGTATCCATCGCGCCCGACTGCCGCGCCGCTTCGCGCCCGCGATCGAAGACGATCATCGTCGGAATACTGCGAATCGCATAACGACCGGCGATCTCCTGCGCGGCTTCGGTATCGAGCTTCGCCAGCCGCATTCTCGGCTCGAGCTCGGCGGCCGCGCGCGCGAAATGGGGTGCCATCATCCGGCACGGACCGCACCATGCGGCCCAGAAATCGACGACGACCGGAATGTCGTTCTTGCCGGTATGACGATCGAAATTGGTCGCCGTCAGCTCGGCCGGCTGACCGACGAACAGCGGCTTCTTGCAGTGCCCGCAGGCCGGCGCATCGGCCAGACGCGCCTCCGGCACCCGGTTGACGGTATTGCAGTGCGGACAGACGATGTTCAGTGCGGGATTCACGGCGTTGGCCCTGGGTCGGAACAACAAATTAGATGGGTCCCGCGGCGGCGATTCACAAGTCCTCCGGCAAGCGCCCGGTTGGCGAAAGGTATGATCGCACCGATGCGCTACCGCCTGACGGACATTCCCGCGATGCTTTCGACGCCCGCCGGCCGGCGGCAGGTCGCCGACGGCGTCGCCTACCGGGTCTGGCCGATGATGTCGCGGCTGGCGAGGCTGTACCGCCGCACGATAGTGCGCAGGACGCGCGTCGTCGCGGTGGTCGGATCGTTCGGCAAGTCGACGACGATGCGCGCGGTCGCGGCGGGGCTCGACGCGCCGCAAGCGCGGTCGATGACGGCCAACGCGTGGACTTCGGTCGCCATGGCCGTCCTCCGTATCCGCCCGGCGCAGCGGCATGCGGTGATCGAGGTCGGCATCGGCGGCCCCGGCCAGATGGACCCGTATGCGCGGCTGTTGCGCCCGGACCTGACCGTGGTCACGTCGATCGGCAGCGAGCATCACGGCAGCCTGGGCTCGCTCGAAACGACGCGGGCCGAAAAGGTCCGGATGATCGCCGCGATGCCGGCTTCCGGCATCGCCGTGCTGAACGGTGACGATCCCAACGTCGTCTGGATGCGCGCGCGGGCGCCGGGCCGGGTGATCGAGTTCGGCTTTGGCGCACGCTGCGATATACGCGCCCAGCGCATCCGCCTGGACTGGCCGCATGGAACGCGTTTCGACCTCGAGGCGTTCGGCCAGCGCCGCGAAGTGGTCGTTCGCCTGGTCGGCCGCCAGATGATCTACCCGGTGCTCGCCGCGATCGCCGTCGCTCTGGTCGAAGGCGTCGCGCTGGATCGGGTGCTGTCGCGCTTGCGGACGCTTGCACCGACCGCCGGGCGGATGCAGCCCGTGCCGCTGCCGAACGGCGCGATCGTCCTGCGCGACGATTACAAGTCGACGCTGGAGACGATTCATGCCGCGCTCGACGTACTGGCGGAGATTCCGGCGGCACGCCGCGTCGTCTTGTTCGGCGATTTGTCGGAGCCGCAGGGCCCCGAGCGACCGATCTATCTGGCGCTGGGCATACGCGCGGCGCGGGTAGCGTCGCGGCTGGTCGTCATCGGGCGTGGCTTCCGGCGCTACTGGGCAGGCGCGCGCCGTGCGGGCATGCCGCGCTCATCGGTCGTCGACGGCGGGCGCACGGTGCACGAGGCCGCCGCAGCGCTGCAAAAAATCCTGCAACCGGGCGACGTGCTGCTGCTCAAGGGCCGGCGGCCGCAAAAACTCGATCGAGTCCGGATGATCCTGCAGGGCCGGCGCGTGCGCTGCGACATACCGTTCTGCGACATCCGGTCGATGGAATGCGAAAACTGCCCGATGCTGGAACGCGGCTGGGGAACACATCGCGTGATCATGTGATCTCGCGACCACGCTCGGGAGTTCGCCGGACTTACCCGCCGGCGTCCACCGGGATCGCGCGGACCGACAGCACGCCCTTGATGGCCGCGATCGAGCGCACCAGCGACTCGTCGACCGGGCTGTCGACGTCGACCAGCGTGTACGCCATTTCGCCGCGCGACTTGTTGACCATCGTGTGGATGTTGAGGCCGGCCTTGGCCATCGTCGATGAGATCTGACCCAGCATGTTGGGCACGTTGGCGTTGGCGATCGCCACCCGGTGCGGCGCCTCCCGCGGCATGTCGACATCGGGAAAATTGACCGCGCTCGCGATCGTCCCGTGCTCCAGGTATTCGCGGACGTGGTCGACGACCATCACCGCGCAGTTCTCCTCGGCTTCGGCGGTCGACGCACCCAGATGCGGCAGCGCGACGACGGCAGGCTCGTCCTTCAGCGCCGCACTGGGAAAATCGCACAGGTAGTATTTGAGCCGGTGCGAGCGCAGCGCCGAGACTACGGCGGATTCGTCGACGATCGCGTCGCGCGCGAAGTTGAGCAGTACGGCGCCCGGCTTGACGACAGCGAGACGCTTGTTGTCGATCAGGCCCCGCGTCGCCGGCAGCAGTGGCACATGCAAGGTGACGAAATCGGAGTGCTTGAGCACTTCTTCGATGCTGTTGGCCTTGCGCACGCTGGAAGGCAGCCGCCAGGCTGCGTCGACGGTGATCTCGGGATCGAAGCCGATGACCTTCATGCCGAGCTTGATCGCCGTGTCCGCCACCAGGCTGCCGATCGCGCCCAGGCCGATGATGCCGAGCGTGCGCTGCGGGAGCTCGACCCCCGCGAACTGCTTTTTTCCCTCCTCGACGCGCGCTTCGAGGTCCGCCGCCCCGGAATCGAGCGAGTCGACATAGCGCAGCGCCGGCACGACGTTGCGCGCGGCGAGCAGCAAGGCCGTAAGGACCAGCTCCTTGACCGCGTTGGCGTTGGCGCCCGGCGCATTGAATACCGGCACGCCGCGGGCGGACATCTCCTTGACCGGTATGTTGTTCGTGCCCGCGCCGGCGCGCCCGATCGCCTTGACGCTGGCGGGAACGGCCATCGCGTGCATGTCGTGCGAGCGCACGATGATCGCATCCGGGTTGTCGACCGCCTTGCCGACCGTGTAGCGCGCCGACGGAAAGCGATGCAGCCCGTGCGCCGAGATCTGGTTGAGCGTGAGGATGCGATAGTGGCTCATCGGGAGGGCCTGCTCGTGCATGGCCCTAGCCATGCCGGCGCTCGAAATCCTCGAGGTAGCCGACCAGCGTCTGCACGCCCTCGATCGGCATCGCGTTGTAGATCGACGCGCGCATGCCGCCGACGGCGCGGTGCCCTTTCAGCTGGACCATGCCGCGCTCTTTTGCGCCCTGCAGGAACGCCTCGTCCAGCGAGGCGTCCCGCAGCTTGAACGGCACGTTCATCCGCGACCGGTCTTCCTTGCGCACCATGGTGAGGTAAAACCCGCTGCGGTCGAGGCAGTCGTACAGCAGTCTGGCCTTGGCGATGTTCCTGGCCTCGATCGCCGCGACCCCGCCTTGCGCGAGCAGCCATTCGAAGACCAGCCCGGCAATGTAGATCGCATAGGTCGGCGGCGTGTTGACCATCGAATCGTTCGCGGCCTGTTCTTTCCAGTGGAATGCCGACGGCGTGATCGGCAGTGCGCGATCGAGCAGATCGTCCCGGACGATGACCAGCGTCAGGCCGGCCGGTCCCGCGTTCTTTTGCGCGCCGCCGTAGATCACGCCGTATTTCGCGACGTCGATCGTTCGCGACAGGATGTGCGACGACATGTCCGCGACCAGCGGGACCGGGCCGGTGTCCGGCGTCCACTGGTATTCGACTCCGCCGATCGTCTCGTTCGTGCACACGTGCACGTACGCGGCGGAAGGATCGACCTTCCAGGTTTCACGCGCGGGAACGTAGGTGAAGTTCTTGTCCTCGGCGGAGGCGGCGATGTTGACCGTACAGTATTTTTTTGCTTCCTTGATCGATTTTTTCGACCATTCGCCGGTGTTGACGTAGTCGGCGGCGGTCCTGCCGGCCAGCAGATTCATCGGCACGAGCGCGTTTTCCGCGATCGCCCCGCCCTGCAGGAACAGCACCTTGTAGCTCGCGGGAATCGACAGCAGCGTGCGCAAATCGCTCTCGGCCTTGGCGGCGATACCGACGAATTCCTTGCCGCGATGGCTCATTTCCATCACCGACATGCCGCTGCCGTGCCAGTCCAGCATTTCGGCCGCGGCCTGGCGCAGCACAGCCTCGGGCAGCACGGCGGGTCCCGCGCTGAAATTGAACACTCGCATCGAAAGTTCCGGAAACGATCGGAGGTAACGCGCCCGCATTGTAACGTGCGGCGAGCGCGCCCTAGCTTTCTGGGGCGCGCTGCGGGCGGGCCCGCAAGACCGGGCGCCGTCCCGCCAGCGCGGTGGCCGCCTCTAGAGGTTATCGGCGATGAATCGCGCGCAATCGCCGCGCCATATCGTGGCGCCCGTGCTGTTCAGGCGAAACGGCAGACCGGTGAAATTGTCCTTGATGAACTTTCGCTCAGCGCTGTCCGCGGCACAGCTGAAGTTGCCGTTGGTGTTTATCGAAGGACGCGGTTGCCCGACACTCCATGAGACGGTTTGCCCGCTGTCGTTGTTCACAAAAGTCAGCATGTTGAATTCCTTTCACTAGGTCGGATCCCTGCGGCACGCGGCCCGGGCTGGTCGTCGCGGCATCACTGCGCGACACGATTCCCCCGCCGTCAGCATAAGCCGGATCGGGCGCCCGCGCACTTCCGCGCTACGGCAGCCGACGGGCCGCAGAGTCAGGCCTGGAGACGGCGCAGCAACGCGTCGATGATGTCATCCCGGTCGATCGATCTCAACCGGTGCTGGCGCAGCACGCCGACGAGCTCGTCCCGGTCGATGGCCTTGTAGTCGGCGCGGATGAAAATACCCGCGATGGCGCGCTGTACGCTCACCGACCTCGCGTTGGGAAACAGGTGCATCAGCTCATCGAGACTTTCGCGATCGGACACATAAAGGCCCGCCAGCGTATTCAGCGCCCGGACCTGCGCGTCGGGATCGGTCATCTGCGCGACCCGGGCCGCGACCGAACGAAGCTCGCCGACGTCGGCGATCGGCCGGTGCTGAAGGTAGACCTGCGCGATCTGGACCGCTTCGCTGTTGGCGCCGGTCAGCGCCTGCAGGACGCGGGCCCGGGCGTCGAGGTCGCCAAGGCATGCCAGGATCGCATCAGCGGGCACCGCATCGTCGACTCCCGGTGCCGGACGGATACGGCGCAGCTCCGCATCCAGCGCGTGATCCCGGTTCAACGAGCAGACGAGATCGACATCCGCGGAGCTTATCCTCCCGCCGGCCAGCAGGTCCTGCGCGAGGCGCAGCAGCTCTTCCCGCTCGGCCTCGACCGAAAGCCATCCGAGCTTGTGCGCCAGCTTGATCATGCGCGCGCGGAGAGGCGGCTCGTCGGAATCGCGCGCAAACGCCAGGAAGCGCTCGCGCGCGGGCAGGTCGTTGGTCAGCTCGTCGAGCGCCCGGACGAACGTCGGGGCCTGCCGCTCGCTTTCGGTCAGCGACGCGGCAAAGCTTTCGATGCGGTCGAGAAACATGCGCACTTCGCCCATGTCGCGGCCGAGGATCTGATGAATGAACGCGAGCGTTTGCGCTGGCGTCAGCCGGTCGTCGACGAACTGGCAGACCTCCTGCCGATACCCGGCGCGCGGATCCGAGGCGCGCATGCCGGACGTGGCGGTCATGCCGTTGGTGGAAAACTGGCTGAGCAGCCTCGCGCTGGGCCGGCCGCTACCGACTTCCGCGCTGGATGCGGAATGAAAGTAGCGGCTCAATGTACCCGCGGCGACCGCGCCGACCGGAGCGACCGATGAAAAGCCGTAGACGACGGGAACATTGACGAAGATGCGGCGCATGCCATCCTTGTTGCTCTCGCTGTGGCGCGCGTTCAACGCACGCGAGACGCGCTCGGCATCGGCTTTCGACCGGCCGGCGCGAACCAGCGTGCGTGCGATTTCGGCCGACGCGCTGATCCCTGCTTCGGCGTTCAGCGTATTGCAGCCGAACATATAGACTTCCTTGAGCTGCGAGAACAGTGCGGGGCACGAATTGCTGCATGAGGCCCGCTCCATCTCGGCCACCGGCAGGAATTCGTTCGAGTCCAGGTGCTCGGAAAAGAACTCCGTGCCGTTGAAGTGACCCGAGATGATCAACACGTCGCACTTCACATGCTGCCTGCAAGCCGACGCAAGCCAATCCGGCCGGCCCCGCTCCACGAGCTCTACGAACTGGTATTTGTCTTCGGGCAGGTAGCGGCGGAAGGTCTGCTTTTCGTCGGCCGAATTGACGGTGATCGTGCAAACGGTGCTCTTCGCCGCGTGCGCCTGAGCGACGACGCAGAGGACTGTCAGCAGCGCGAGCAGAAGAGCGGATTTCGCGACTATGGGCACGGGTCAGGCGTACGAGCCACTGAGCGGAGTGGACACCGTAACCAAACCGCCGCGGCGGCGGTATCGGAGCGGCGCTGAAGCGCGTGTAGGACGAACCGGGAGCGGGGATCAGACGCCGATGACGCCGGCGAGGCGGCCGCGAGAGCGGCGGTGTCAAGCGGGCAGTAATTGCTGCGGGTGCGCGTTCCCGAGGCCGCCTAAGCCTGGAGCCGCCGGATCAGAACATCGATCAGGTCCTCTCCATCCGGAGACTTGAGGCGGTACTGACGCAGCATGCGCACGAGGTCCTGCCTGGGCAGGGCGCGATAGTCGGAGCGGATGAACACTCCCGCGATGGCTCGCTGGACGTTCACCGACGTTGCGACAGGGAACAGGCGCGTCAGCTGATCGAGGCTTTCGCGGTCGGCAAGGTAGTAGTGCGCCAGCGTATCGAGCGCGCGGACCTGCGCATCCGATTCGGTCATGCGGGCGATTCGCGCCGCCACGTCGCGAATCTCGTGTACATCGGTGATCGGATGGTGCCGGAGATAAACCCGCGCGATCTCGACATCGGCGTCGGCACGCGCCGTCAGCGCCTGCAAGACCCGGTGGCGGTCTTCCGCGCTGCCCAGGCAGGCGAGGAGCGCCGCGTCGGAAACGTTTTCTCTGCGCAGCGGCGAGCGTTCCAGTCGCGGCAGCTGGTCATCCAGGCTTCGATCGCCGTTCAGCGAGCAAACCAGGTCGACCTCGGCAGAGCCGACCGCACTTCCGGCCAGGAGCTCGCTCACCATGCGCGTGATCTCGGCTTTCTCTTCCTCCGGGCTAAGCCAGCCCAAGGTCCGAGCCACGTGCACCATGCGGCTTCGGATCTGCGGGCGATCGACGTCGCGAGCGAATGCCAGATACCGGTCGCGCGCCAGCTGATCGCGAGCGATCTCGTCGCGTTGCTCGACGAACGCCGGAGCCTGGCGCTCGTCGTCGGTCAGCGATGCGTAGAAAGCTTCGATGCGCTCGAAGAACATGCGCACCTCGGCCATGTCGCGCCGCAGGATTTGATGGATGAACGCGAGCTTCTGCGCGGGCGAGCGCTGCTCGTCGAAGAATTGGCAGACTTCGCGGCGATAGCCTGCCCGCGGGTCGGCATCGCTCAGGCCAGAGGTGACCGTCATCGAGCTCCCGGCGAACTGGCCGAGCAGGGTCGCACTGGCGCGACCGGTGCCGAATTCACCGCCGCCGGATGAGACCAAGTGGCGGCCCAGGAGCGGCCCGGCCGTCGCTCCCAGCGGCGCCATGGCCGAAAAACCGTAGATGACGGGGACGCTGGCGAAGATGCGTCGCATCCCATCGCGGTTGCTTTCGCCGTGCCGTTCGTTCAAGGCGCGCGAGACTCGATCGGCATCACCGCGCGAATAGCCGGCGCGCACGAGGCTGCGTGCGACTTCGGCGGCGGTGCTGTCGGGCGCCGCGGCATTGAGCGTGTTGCAGCCGAACAGGTAGACTTCCTTCAGCTGCGAGAACAGGCCCGAGCACGAAGCGCTGCAGGAGGCACGTTCGAGCTCGGCGACCGGAAGCGACTCGCGGGCATCGAGACGATCGGAATAGAATTCGGTTCCACCGTCAAAGTGCCCGGAAATCACCAGCACGTCGCAGCGCAGCTGCTGGCGGCAAGCCGACGCCAGCCAGTCCGGGCGGCCGCGCTCGACCAACTCGACAAACTGAAATTTGTCCTCCGGCAGAATCCGGCGCAGCGTTTCCTTTTCGTTGGGCGAGTTGACGGTTACCGTGCAGACGGTGCTCTTGCCCGCCTGCGCCCCGAGCGCCCAAGGCAAAGCCAGCAGGACGATCAGCGAAGCGAATATTCGGCGGGCGGGCATCGATCGGGGAGGCGGCTGTGGTCCTTGGCGCGCGACAGTATTTCATGACGCCGGCATCGCGGCCAGGCATTTCGTCCGCCCGTTGCGCGCTTCTGGCGGTCGGCGCCCCCGGCTGCCGCGTCGCGCGGCCGCTTGGGTGGGCCGATGCCGCGGCCGTCAGCGTGGGCTCTGCCCCGCCTTCAGGTACCGCAGCGCTGCCGAAATCGAGCTCGATCCGTCGACGACCAGCAGATGTCCTTCCTGGATCGTGATCTGAAGGCGCATCGACCTTGCCGCCAACTGCCCGAGGGCGCGGCTCGCGTCGAGCGGTAGCTCGGTCACGGTCAGGCCATCCTGGCGCTCGAGCCTGGGCCGCACGTCGTTCCACCACAGGTCTACGGCGCGCCCGCCATAGGCCAGGATATCGACCGAGCGGGCGCGGCCGCATGCTTTGCGCACCTCGCGCTCGTCGGGCAAACCGACCTCGATCCATCGCTGTATCGCGCCGGTCAGGTCCCTTTGCCACAGGTCGGGCTCGTTCTCGGCGCTCAAGCCGCGGCCGAATTCCAGACGCTCGTCGGCGTGCAAGGCGAAGGCGAGCAAGCGCACCATCATGCGCTCGTCGGTCTCCGACGGGTGCCGGGCGAGCGTTAACGTGTGATCGCGATAGTAGCCACGATCGACGTCGGCAATCGAGAGATCGGCCTTGCAGATCGTGGATTTGAGCGCCATCGGTCGGCCCGCAGGAACGCATCGGGAGGCGGTCACGATAACCGACGACGGCCGCGAGTCAAGCATTGCATGCCCCGATCTCGTGTGGGCGTTCCCATATCGCGCCGTCGCCGGCGACATGGAACGATTCATGCATTTCGCAGATCGGGAGAATCCGCCTGGCGGTTTTCTCCAGGAAAGCAAACATCGGCAGGAATTTTTTACCTGTCCTATTTGCAACAATTCCAACCGTCGACGAAAGGACTTCCCGTGGCGCTCATCGATTTCATCAGGGATGCGGGTGAGAAGCTGTTCCACACCGGATCGGCGTCATCAACGCAGCAGCATGCCTCCACCGCGGAGGCAGGTCGGCCATCGTCTGACACGGCCAAGGCGGCCGACGCGGCCGCGGGCGACGCGATCCTTGCCTACATCAAGTCGCAAAAACTGGATGCGACCGCGCTGACCGTCACCTACGACAGCGGCACGGGCACCGCGACTGTCTACGGCGTCGCGCCCGACCAGGCGACCCGGGAGAAGATCATTCTGTGCGCCGGGAACGTCTCCAGCGTCTCGCATGTCGACGACCGCATGAGCGTCGAGCAGAGCGGCCCCGCAGCGAAGTTCTATACGGTCAAAAGCGGGGACACGCTGTCGAAGATTTCGAAGGAATCGTACGGGGATGCCAACCAGTACACGAAGATATTCGAAGCGAATCGACCGATGCTCAAGAGTCCCGACAAGATCTATCCGGGGCAGACGCTGAGAATTCCTTAAGCTACGTCGTATTGCCCATCCCGTAGCCGGAAATCGCCTCCGCAGCCGAAGGGAGCGCATCGATGATCTCGCCAAGAGAGCTCTGGCCGCTGGTCAAGCAGTCGGTGAACGCCTGGCTCGAGGATCGTGCCGCCAGCATGGGGGCGGCGCTCGCGTACTACACGGCCTTCTCGATCGCGCCATTGCTGATCATCGCCATAGCCGTCGCCGGGCTTGTATTCGGACGCGATGCCGCGCAGGTAGCGGTGGTCGACCAGCTGCAGGGGCTTCTCGGGAAGGCGGGAGGAAATGCGGTCGCGGAGATGTTGAACAGCACGGCGAACTTCGGCAGCAGCGCCGTTGCGATCGTGATAGGCGTGGGGGCGCTGATCCTGACGGCGACGACGGCGTTCGTCGAACTGCAGGACGATCTGGACCGGATCTGGAAAGCGAAGCCTCGCATAGGAAGCGGGATCATCAATCTGATCAAATCCCGCCTGCTGTCGTTCGGCATGGTCCTCGCGGTCGGCTTTCTTCTGACCGTTTCACTGGTCCTGAGCGCCGCTGTCGCAGCGTTGGGAGATTCACTTCTCGGTGAAGCCGAACTGTTGCTCCAGGCGATCACGTTTCTGGGTTCCTTCGCCGTCATCACCCTGCTTTTCGCGACGATTTACAAGGTACTCCCCAATGTCGAGATCGCGTGGGACGATGTCTGGATCGGCGCGGCCATTACCGCCCTGCTGTTCGATATAGGCAAGCTGCTGATCGGCTTGTACATCGGAAAAAGCTCGGTTGCCTCCTCGTTCGGGGCCGCCGGCCCGTTCGTCGTGCTGATGCTGTGGATCTACTATTCGACGCAGATATTCCTGCTTGGCGCGGAGTTTACCAATGCGCACGCGCACCGCGGCGATGCAAAGCCCCTTGCGCGTGAAGACGCGCCGCTCAGCCAGGCGCCTCCCGACGACTTGGCGAGCGCGGCAACCGGCGATCCGTCGCCTTTGCCGGAAGAGGAGCGTGCGGCGCCGGCCGGGCCGATGCCGCTGGACGCCTGGGGCAGGCCGCGCGGGGCGCGGCGCTTGCTCGGCGTGTCCGCCGCGGGGCTGCTCGCCGGCCTCGCGCTGAGCCGGTTGGCGCGCGGCAGCATGTCGAAACCGAGATAAGCAACCTACGTCGAGGCCCCATCATGCGACTTCTGGCAGCCGCCCAGGCGCTGCAGCTCATCCGACACGCATCGACCCTGTTGGCGACTGCGCGCCACTTCAGCCGCGACGTCGTCGAGCTGGTCAAGCTCGAAGCCAGACTTGCGATACAAAGCCTGGTTTCGATCGCGATCCTATCGGTCGTCGCGACCTTGTTCCTCGCCACTGCCTGGATCCTGCTGGTGCTGAGCCTGGTTGCATGGCTCGCCGACAACTGGCTCAGCCTGCACCTATCGCTGCTGGTGGTCGGTCTCGCCATTGTGGCGGCGACGCTGCCGGTCCTGCTGATCATCAAGGCACGCGCTGGCAATCTCGCCTTCAAGGCTACGCGCCGTCAACTGGGAGGCGAACCTTGATTCACGCCTCGGCGAGCCTTAAAGACCAGATCGCACTGGCGGAACGGCGCGTCCAGCTGGAAAAACTGCAGCTCAAGGTCGCGGCCCAGGGCTTGCGTTCGTCTGCGCTGGCGGTCGTCTCCGGCCCCGTCGGACTGATGGCGTTATTCCTCGCTGCTGCCGCCGCCGGATCGGTTGGCGGGCGCAAGCTGGCAAAGCACTGAAGGGTCGCCGTCGGCGGCCAAGCGCCGGCAGTGGCTGTGGCGCCGGCACTGCTGTTACGCTAAGGAAGTGTGGCGGATTCAACTTCTTGGCGGCTTGCGCGCGACCCGCGGTAACACCGTACTAGCGCAGTTCCCGAGCCGCCCGGTCGCGACTCTGCTCGCGCTGCTCGCGCTGAACCCGCAACGGCGGCATTCGCGCGAGGAAATCATCGAGACGCTGTGGCCCGGCGTCGAGCTGGATGTCGGGCGCAATCGCCTGCGGCAGGTGCTGTCGACGTTGCGCCGCCTCCTCGAGCCGCCGGACGTTCCCCCTGAATCAGTGCTGCTCGCGGATCGGCAGACGATCGGGTTGAATGCGGATGCCGTCGCTTGCGACGCAAGCGAGTTCGAGCAGCTGCTGCGCCGAGGCGCGATCGCCCAGGCGCTCGAGTGCTATCGCGGCGATTTCCTGCCTGGCTTTCTCGACGAGTGGGTCGAGGACGAGCGCACGCGCTTGAGCGCGCTGCATGCTCGCGCGCTCGCACGCGGCGATGCGGCGATCGAGAAGTCCCGCTCTCAGGAGCTGGCGCGCAACGAGGCTCAGCGCGCGACCGGCCCGGAACGACCCTCTGCGGCGCGCAATCTTCCCTCCTACGCCAGCGTCTTCGTCGATCGCCAAGAAGAAACGCGTCGCATCCTCGATGCACTCGCCGAGCATCGCCTGATCACGCTTGCCGGATTGGGCGGCTTCGGGAAAACGCGCCTCGCGGTGGAATCGGCCCGCGCCGCGGAAGGATTCGACCCGGTGGCGTTCGTCTCATTGGCCGAGTGCAGCGCCGCTGCGCTGATCGGGGATTGCATCCGCGATGCCCTCCGGATGGAGGCGACGCAGCAGAACGCGTTGGCTCAGCTGTGCGCTTTCCTGAGCGAGCGCGACGTCCTTCTCGTGTTGGACAATTTCGAGCAGCTGGTCGACGACGGCACGCGTGTCGTCCTCGACCTCCTCGAGCGCCTTCCGCGCCTGCGCTGCCTGGTGACTTCGCGCCGCGTCCTCGACGTTCCGGGCGAGCACGTCCTCACGATCGATCCTCTTCCCGTGCCGCGGTTATCGATGGACGCGTCGGAGGCGGTGGCCACGCCGAGTGTCGCGCTGTTCATCGATCGCGCGCGCGGCGCCCGTGCCGATTTCGCGCTGACGGACGACAATCGCACGACGCTCGTCGAATTGACGCGCGCCCTCGAGGGCCTGCCGCTCGCAATCGAGATAGCCGCCTCGCGCATCCGCACGTATTCGCCGCGCGAGATGCTCGACGCCCTGGTGGAGCGTTTTGACCTGCTGACCCGGCAGGGCCAGCGTGGCACGCGCTATGGCCGGCACCAGTCGATGGAGGCGGCGATCGAGTGGAGCTGGAATCTCCTCACCGATCCGCAGCAGAGATTCTTCTCCGCGCTGTCGGTGTTTCGCGGCGGATTTTCTGTCGCCGCCGTGGAGGCAGTCTGCGGAAGTCCGGATGCGCGCGCGCAGCTCGAGGCGCTCGTCGCCGCCTCGCTCATACGCGCGGAGCTGGATGCGCACGGTACGCGCTTCTCCATACTGGACACGCTGCGCGAATTCGCCCAGGAGCGGCAAAGCGATGCGGGCGAGCTGCGTGCGCGTCATCGCGCGTATTTCCTGGATATTGCGCTCCGAGCAGCCGCGGCCGACGACGCAGTCGCAGAGCGCGAGATGCCGAATGTCAAGCGCGCTCTTGTGACCGCAATGGAAGACGGAGATCCTGCGTACGTGCTCGATCTCGCGGTGGCGCTTCGCCCGCACTGGGAAGCGCACGGAGCGCCGCCCGACGAACTGCGGCTGGTCGGCGAGGCCGCGGATCGCTGCACGCGGGTCCCGAGCCTGCGCGAGGGCTTGAACCTGCTCGCGCAGCTCAGTCTGACCGCAGGCGACAGTGAGCGGGCGCGCGGCTATGCGCAACGCGCGCTTGAGGAAGCAGGCGACCCCGCGGCCGTAGCGGCTGCGCTGACCATGCTGGCTCGCATCGACTGGGAGCGGGATCAGCGCGACAAGGCGATTGTGCGCAGCCTCGACGAGGCGCTCGCTCTCGCCGTGAAGGCTGGCGCCGACGACGTTCAGGCTGATGCATTGCACGTCAAAGGCACTATCGCGCTCAAGCACGGCGAGGACACCGCGGACTTTCGCGCCGCCGACGGGTTTTTCGCGCGCGCCGAGGCGCTCTACAGGAAGATCGGACGATCGCGCAAGGCGCACCGCGTGCTTCTCTCGCGCGTCGGAGCGCTCACCGGGCTCAAGCGATACAAGGAAGCGCGCAAGCTCCTTGCCGAATGCGAGAGCTACTTCGGCGAGCTGGATTCGGTGGCCGATCTCATCGCGGTGGCCAACATGACCGGCTTTCTCGAATCCGCGCAGCAACACTGGACGGAAGCGCTTGCCGCCGGCCGCCGCGTCGTGCAGCTGGCGTGGGAGCGTCATGCGCATCTGTGGCTCGCCACGGCGCTGTGGAATCTGCCGCAGCCGTTGCTGGCGCTGGGCCAGGTCGAGGCTGCCGAGCGGCTGACCTCGTTCGCCGTCGCGTTCTGGGAGCGCGGCATCGGTCCGCTCTCCGCGCACGACGCCGGAATCGTCGAGAAGCAGCGCAAGAACACCGCCAGCCAACTCGGCGCTCAGCGCGCGAAGACGCTGTGGGCGGAGGGTGCTGCGCTGTCGCTGGCCGAAGCGGTGGAGCTGGCCCTGACGGGACGCGGCTAGGTCACTGTTTCTACTGTATTTTTCGTGGTTGGCCCCAAGTGCGCCCATTTTCCGGCGCTTCTGCTAGCGATTGCCTAACGGTCGGTTTCTAAAGTTCGCACCAAGGTGTGAGAGCAACCGCACCGAGTCCAACCAACGACCAAGGAGATTCGCCATGTTCAACGACACACTGAGCCACGCCGGCAGGACCGGCCGCATCGTCGCACTCGTTCTCGGCATCGCCGCCATGTTCCCGTCGCTCGGCCACGCGCAAGCGCCGCCGATGGACATGTCCTGGGGCATCCGCGCGCAGATGCAATACCAGGCGCAGGGGGACGCGGCCGCCCGCAACGCGGCGCTGACCTACTACCGTTACATGCAACGGCTTCGCGCCGCCGGCTACACGGGCCCATCGCTGCCGACCGGAGTCACTGCCGAATCGCTGCAGCGGAGCATCAACGCCGCCAATCAGGCGGGCCAGGCGTACAACGCCGCGCAGTTCGCGAACTCGCAGCGGCGCAGCAACACCGCGTACGACTACGATATGCGCGCCATTCGCGGTTGCACGCGCTACATCAATCAGTGGGGGCAAGTCGCGTACGGCGGTTGCTGAAAGACGTGGCGTCTGCCAGCGCGAGAGCAAAACCGCGGCGAGCCGCAAGGCTCGCCCCGGTCGCGTTTTCTGCGCGGGCGATAACCGAACCTTTGATCATGCGTGCATCGACCAAGGGCGCCGCCGTAGGAAAAAAGAAGCCGGAGGGGCTCATTTGCGAGCCCCTCCGGCTGTTAGGTCAAACGGCGGCAGACGCCGCCGGGACTTACTTGATGAACGTATAGACCGCCGCGTGCGCAGGCCCGACGGTGAGCGTCGCCTGGTGATCGCCGGCGACCGCGCCCTTGGCGGCGGTCATCGTCACCGTCACCACCGTCGATGCGCTGGGCGCGAGAGAAACCGAGCTCGGCGACACCGAATAGGCGACACCTCCTCCGCCCGCGCCTACCGCGACCGCCCAGTTGGCGGCGCCGGCAGACAGATTGGTGATCGTCACGTTCACCGTCTGCGTCTGACCGCTTCCCGACGGCACTGCGCCGAAGCTCACACTGACCGGATCCAGCGCCGGACCGGCACCGACCGCGGACAGCAGATTCTCGCGACCGGAACCGATCAGGTTGACGTCGGATACCGGGCCGCCGGAACTGGCGCTCTTCAGCACGCCCACGTCCGCGGTGTTGACGACCGCCGAACGAACCTGCGCAGCCGTCCACGTCGGATGCTGGCCGCGAACGACGGCGGCCGAACCGGCGAGATGCGGGGTGGCCATCGACGTGCCCTGGAAGAAGGCGAAGCATGGCGGCGCGTCGCAGAACTGGTGCGGAATCGAGCTCAGGACGCTGACGCCCGGTGCGACGACGTCCGGCTTGACGCGGAAGTCAACGTCGGTCGGACCCTGGCTGCTGAAGCCGGCCATGAAGTCGTCATTACCCGTCTGCAGGTAGGTCAGCGTTGCACCTATCGTCGTCGATGCATTATTGAAGCCGGCGAGCGCCGCTCCATCGACGCGCGACAGCATGTACGCCGGTATCGTGGGCTGGTTCGCTGTGCCGTCCTGGCCCATCGCGGTCGGGTCGCCGAAGACGTTGTTCGCGACGAGCACCGCCACTGCACCCGCATCCTGCGCATTGCGGATCTTCGCCGAGAACGAGCAGGTGCCGCGGGAAACCAGGGCGATCTTGCCGGTGAGGCTGGGAAGTGCCGAGCACGCGAGGCTGAGCCCGCCCACTCCGGTGCCCGAGGTGACGCCCAGCGGCGCCGTCAGATCGGCGGTAACCAGTGCGAAATCCCCGGTGGCCGCCGCGAACGTGCCGGCACCAGCGACGGTGACCGGCGCGCCGATGAAGTGTCCGACCGTCGAAGCACCCGCTGTCAGCGCGCGCGCGGCCGATCCCGGTGATTCGATCGTGTAATGACCGGGTCCGGAATTGCCGGCTGCGACTGCGACGATCATGTTCGCCTGATCGAGGTTGTCGACAACAACGGTCAACAGGTCCTGGATGCCATGTGCCCCGCCACCCAGACTCATGTTGGCGACGTCGAAGCCGTCAGCATAGGCCGCTTCGAGCGCGTTCACGATGTCCTCGGACCGCGCGTTGTCGACGGCGCCGGGGAAGACGTTGTAATTGCCAAGCAACGCCCGTGGTGCGACACCGGACATGTCGTAGGTTGTGACGCCGTCGACCGGGGCAGGAGTATTCTCGTTGCAGGCGGCGGTGCCCGCGACGTGTGTGCCGTGTTCCTGGAGCGCCTCGGCCGTGTACTTCTGGCTGGGCGTCTTGTTGTTGAACACCTTGGCCACGATCACCTTGTTGTTGGTGAAATGGTGGTCGCCGAGCTGCGTTTGCGGCGAATAGCCGGCGTCGCTGAAGCACGGGTGCGTTACATCGATGCCGGTGTCGACGATGGCGATCTTGACTCCGTCGCCCTTGCCATTCGCCCCTACTGCCGCCCACGCCTGCTTTGCCTTGATGATCGCCAAGTCGGGATCGTCGACGCTCGGCCGATACAAGCCTTCGTACTCGGCGCGCTTCACCTGCGGCCCTGCCGCGACTTGCGCGAGCGTCGCGCCGTTGAGCTGCACGGCGACGGCGTTCAGCGAAATGTCGAACTCGCCGGTAACCTTCGCCTGCGGAACGTTTGCGCGCAGCCATGCCTTGTAGTCATTGCGCAGCGCCGAGAGCTGGGCGCGATACGATTTTACGGTGTTGCTGTTGAAATCGATCTTCTTGCCTTGTGCCGGCTTCGTCTTCGTGTAGGTCGAAAGCGGATCGCCGTTGAGCTGTACCAAGGCGGAACTGGTGTCCTGCGTTGCCCGCGTAGTCGCCGCGTCATCACTGGGCGCCGCCGTCGCGGTGCCCACCATGCCGAGGCCGAACGCGGCCACTGCGGCGACGATGAGACTGCTCAATCTTGGTCGTGTCGCTTGCACATTGCCATTCATTGTCTTTCCTCCGGAAAGTTCCGATGCGCGGATGGCGTAGCGGAACAGAGTCAACAGGCGCGCCCACTTGTGGCGGCGTCGCGGGGAACAGATGTTGGGCGACGAATTTGACGGCGTCAAGGGTCAAGATGCAAAGAAAATGTAGGACAAATGTAGGACAGAACCGCGCGGGATTCGTCCGCGGCTTGCTGTCCGAGTGTCGCTTGCCGGACCTTGGATGATGCCGCTCTTGTGGCCCGGCCAGCGAACCTTGCTGCACCGGGTGACTAACCGACCGACGAGCGCGATGCCTGCCGGTCAGATTTGATGGGGTGGCTGATGGGACTCGAACCCACGACAACCGGAATCACAATCCGCTCGCAGCAATCGGCTCAGAGGGAGACGTCGGGCTAAACCGGCTCATTCGGCCGTTTAAACCCGGCACAGTAGGGACAAAACCGGGGACAACACTGGGACGAAAGCAGGGACGCCTAGAAAGGCCAAGGCGCCTCGCGATCCATTTTCCGAGCTCCTCGTACCGGCGTCTCGCTTTGCGTTCAACCAGCGGGCGGCAAAGGGCTCTTTCTCACCGTTAATGTAGCCAACCGTCCTTGTAGCCCTGGTCCACATCTTGCGCTGCCTTCGCCTCGCCGGCAATCAGCGCTAAGCCAGGATTAGGATATGTTTCAAGCGAGGAGCCGAATCGGCGCGCCTCAGCGCCTTTGACTATGAGCCAACTCGCAACGAATTCGTACGTGTCGCCTTCCTTATGGGGGATCGCTTCGACCACAAGTTGGCAGTCGCGGTAGATGACGGTCGTTTGGGGATTTGGAATATTGAAATTGGCGCGCAATCGCGTCGCGAATGGCGCGAGCCGACCAAGGCAACCTGACCAATCGCGACCACGCATGGTCGATATGCTCCAGTTGCAGCCGTTTTCGTCCGGCTCGTGCCAGTAGACACCACCGAAGTAAGCGTCACCGCACTCGTCCGGATATTTGGCCGCCTCTGCGCGAATCTTTTCCTGAAGTTCTTCGGGGGCGACGACGACGCGCTCCATCGCTACGATCCTCCCAGACTCCTGCCGCCCGTCGGTTTAGCCCGATGCGCCTTTATGTCGTTCTCCGCGCTCGATGGCGACAGTCCTTCCATCAGGTAGTAGCCTGGTTTCGGGAATGCCGTGTTCAGGCCATCGCTCGGTTCGATTTCGGCTACGGTATATCTTGGCCAGCTCCAAGGCTTCGATGGCTCCCGCTCAGGCATTATTGATGGCGGGGCCGTGCCCAGCCACTTCGGCGACACACTCTTGAAGACTTCGATGATTTCGCGCATCGTAACCTCCAAAGGGAGCCCGCTTTGGTTGCTCGGTCGCGGACCTTCCTTTACTCCCCACAGCTTGGCCATCGTTTTTCCTTTTCTGCCTTGATGCGTGCCGGGCTGATTTTACGCACGTCTCGATAACCTCGTGACGCGCTTTGGCCAGACTGTCTAGCGTGATCCTGGGAACAGCCTTCGAAACTCTTCTCGCGCGGTCTGTACGTCGCCACTCGGTACTGCGAACCCTCGAAGCTTCCGCACTTCATCCCCAGTAAAGCGAGACGATCACGAGTAGCATAGCCGAATGACTGCCCTGCCTCTCGCCCGACTTTTGGCCGCGCTCCTGCTTACCGTCAGCGCGTCATCGGCCGCGATAGGCGACGTCTACCGGTGCACCGAGGCTGGGAAGACCATCTATTCCGATCAACCCTGCCAAGGCGCGGCCGTGGCTACGGTCCCGGTTCCGGCGCGCAGCCCGCAGCCGAGCGCCGTCAATCCGCAAAGCGAAGCCAACCTGGGCCGCATTGCCCTCGGACAAACCCCGCTCCAGGTTGAAATGGCGTGGGGACGTCCAAAGGCGAAGAATATCGACACCGGGACCGCCGGCCGGACTGAACAATGGGTCTACGACCGGCAAGACGGCACGGCGTACGTCTATTTCCGCGGCGGCCTGGTATCGAACGTAAGCGTCAGGTCCGAAGGGACAGCCCCGCAGGCCGTCGACCTTCCCGCGATTGCGCCGCCGACGCGTGAGGAGCTCAGCGGCAATGATCGCGCGGCCAAGGCCGCCGAACGTCGTTTCATCCACGATGGGATGGGCTCTGGCGACGTCCTAAAGCGCCTCGGCGAGCCGGACTCAAGGTCATTGGCAGGCCTGCAGGAATGCTGGTACTACGCAGCGACTCGGCTCGATCCGCAGACGAACACGACGATCTGCTTCGATCTATCCGGGTCCGTTTTCACCGTCGACCGCCGTGTGGCACGCTAGCCGACTTCATTGTGCAAAGCGACACGAGAATGGCAGACTCCCCTGACGCATCTCCCCTGCTCGTTGGACCTAAACGTCAGCACTTTCTACCACGCTTTTACTTAGAAGGTTTTGTACGAAACGGGCTGCTGGCTGTTTACGACCGTGACACTGGAAAGGTCAGGCTTCAGACACCGGAGAACTCAGGAGTCATCGGCCACTTCTACACAATGCGAGACGAACAGGGGCGACGGCGCTTCGAAGTCGAAGCGATGCTCGCCCAGGTGGAAACCGACGCTCAACCGGTAATCGCGAAGCTGAATGCGAGTCAGCCAATCAGTGCGGACGAGCGAAGCAACATGGCCGTGTTTCTGGCGCTCGCCATGGTGCGGACCCCTGATCTGATTGACTCTGTCAAATCTGCCGGCGCTTCCCTAGTAAAATTTATGGCCAAAACGTCCTTTTCGAATGTGGCCCATGCTAAGGAGTCGCTGCGCAACAAGCCGGGGGTTTCTAAATCGCAGGAGACTCTCGAAAAAGAGGCCCAGACGCTCGTCGAGTTTACTCATCGAGATGAATACGACGTCACGATTAATCATCGATTTGCGGTTAGCAGCGCATTGCAATTGTTCCCGGCCATCGCGCCGATACTTGTAGCTCGCGACTGGATCGTGCTGCATCGGGACAGTGCTGCACGATCGTTCCTTACGTCCGATGCGCCGGTGGTTCTTACCGTGCTCGAACCTCACAACACTGGCTTTTACGGCGTCGGCTTTGCGAGCGCCGACGCAATGGTGCTGTTCCCTCTGACGCTGTCCTCCGCGTTAATCGTCTTCGGCGACGCAGGGGGGCTCACGCACAAAACGGTCGGCTTGGACAAAATCCGAAACTACAATCTTATGTTAGGCGATCGTTGTCAAAGGTATTTGTTTGCTCGCGACGAAGCGTTGGCACTGTCAATCGCACGCAGCCTGGGTCTTAACAACCGCAAATGGGTCCCCAAGTTCCGCATGAGCTAATTGAAACGCTCTCACCAATTCCCAGACCCGGGTACGTTTGGGCTTGGTACGTTCGCAAGGCATTACCGCGATGGTTAGGGCCCCTTCGGATTTGTTCCACCAGCGAGGGCCCAAAGAATGAGCGTTGGCAAAAGTTGAAATGCGGCAGCAACGATGGGAAAAATTAGCAGGAGGATCACGACCTGAAGTGTAAGCCTTTGCCATCGCCTCCAGTTTGGGCGAAGGTCCTTCGGTATGTTTCCCACCCCACGGGTTGCGCGGTTGATGATCAGAACAGTTTGCACGGCGTTCGCTGCAAGCAGCAACAGGAAGATGACCTTGAGGCTCCACGGCCACAATGGCAGAGCGTCAAACGTATTCGTAATTGTTGCACCGTCGAGCTTGGCAAGAGCGACTCCAACTGCCGCAAGGGCTCCACACAGAAGATAATTCCGAACGTTATCGAACACGAGCTTGAGCGAGATGCTCTCTTCAGGCAGTAGAAAACGGGCCATGCGGCGCCTGATGTCGCGACCGAGACCCATAGCAGTTGAAATGGCCCTAACTAGGAAATGTGGAACCTGCGCCCCGCCATTATGGCTCTATTCATCATCCGCACCCGGCTCGCGCTGCCAATAGCAGCAGCCGCGGGCGGCGTAGCCATAGTTCGAGGGTCTGGCGGCCTGGCGCAAGCGATGTGCCCGTTCTCGAGCTCGCCTCCGTGGAAGCAGCAGACGTGGCAGCCGGATCGCGGCGGCTGCATCCGGCTCGCGACGAGCCACGCATTGCGCTGTGCGAGGGTGGGCAGACGTCGACGCAAGGGAAACGCTCCTCGAATCGACGCTCGCGCAGTGCGGGCGGTCCTGGGATGCGGCGTGTATGGCGATCTGAGCGCATCCTCTCAAATTGTCGGCCAGGCGCCGCGCGTACCCCAGCACGATAGGTTGTGCTTGTGTTGCGCAAAGATCACTATGGGAGCGGTGTTCTAGCGTTGGTGTGCTCCACGGAGATCGTGACCGGCGCATAGCTTAGCGCAAGTCCATCTGGCACCAACGGGCGATTGATAAAACGTGAATGCAAGATGACCGTGTTAATTCGTCGATTTTTCGTGCCGATCAATTCGCCGGCGACCGCGGCTCGAAGCTCACCGAAATATTGCTCGACGTTCTTGCCCCAGATATTGTCGGGAAGTCGGATCCACACGATGCCAGGACCGTCAGGCGGAAGCTGATCCCGCGCATCGCCAAGTGCGTCAATAACCCCGGCAACGCGATCCGGTTCAACGCCGCAGGAAAACGCGAGAATATGCTGGTTCCGTGTGATGGGATATGGCTGGCTGGTCGATTGCTCCGACCAATCCAACGAGCGCGTTGACCATCCTGCGCCCTTGTAGGCAAATCGACCCCGTTCGTATTCCGCGTCGGGATCAGATAGCCGGACTGCAATGATTCCATATCCAGGCACCTCGGATGCATCCGGCGTCGACGCGCCCGATTCGAAGTCATACGCACCAATACTGCGCCCTTCTCGCATTGCGCGAACGAGGTGCCTGCGGATGCGACGGATATCAGGTTGTGGCGGGTCCGCGAAAGCGTGAACGACGATTAAATAGTTCAGCTTCCCAAGCCGCATTACCTTCGCGAGGCTTCGCTCCAGATTTAACCAGAAGTTGTCGACTCGCTTATCTCGCCTGGTAGATTGATCGCGCAACTTGCATTCCACCCAGAACGGCACGCCATTGCCTCTTCGCACGGCCAGATCTGGAGTCTTCTGGTCCCCTTCCTTGACAAAGACCACGTCGAATCCTTGTGAAACGTAGACCGCGGCAACTTCGATCTCGAATGCCGCTGGGTGAAATTCCCGTGGATCCTTGAGCCGCTCCAACACGCGCGCGAAGTTTTCCAGCGTCTTTGTCTTTCGGAGTGCAGTCCCCAGTGCTGTGAGCCGCAACACATCCTCATAGAGTTCAAGTTGCCCACTCTTCGTACAGTCCTCCAACCAACGGTCATGTTGAAGCGTCCACTCGATTAGTGGGTGAGCAGGCCGATGATAAAGATACGAATCTGGGTCTGCTTCTAGGTCCTTGCGGCGCATTGCCCGCACCCGGGTCCGCTCGGCGCCAATCCAGGCCCGTCCGAGCACGTCGATTATTTCCTGAGTCGCGCTGTCGATATCCTCCACTGTGAGGTCTCGTATCGCAGGCCGCAAATGCGATGCATTTGACAGAGGGTCCATTCGACTATTGACACAATACTATATGTTCGATATATATTACTACCAATGAGCAAAATGATCGACACCGCCGACGCGGCTGAGCGCCTTGGTTTGACTCGCCTTCGCGTGCAGCAGCTATGCCAGCAGCGGCGCATCAAAGGTGCGCGCCTGATGGGGCGCGTCTGGATGATTCCCGAAGATTTCAGCGTGACCCCCGGCACTCGCGGGCCGAAGCCAAAAGGCAAGCGATGACGAAGGTAGGTGACCCTTGTCCCATGTGCGGCAAGCCGCTCGGCATGATGGTCGACGGCACCTGGGTCCCGATGAACGGGTCGAAGAAATGAAGGACGAGGCAATGACGCGGTTGACGCCGAGACCAAGGACGAAGGCACACGGCGACAGCTGCCTGATTTGTGGTCGCAAGCATGATCCGCACTCGAGGTAGCGGCCGACTGAGCACGTAACCGGCGCCGCGGATCGGCGAGAGCGGCGGAACAGGACGCGCAAACGTCCTGCCCGCCTGGCCACAACCCACCTACTGAGAGGTGAATCATGGTTACCCAGAAGTCTACCGCAAGCCCCGACCCGGGCACGTATCGCGTCGACGTCACGCCCGGCGAGCACGGAACGGTGTACCACGTCATCCGCTGCGAAACCGTGGCGCGATTCGACAACGAAGCGCACGCAGCATTCCTGGTCGAACTATTGGCGAAGGGGCAGTCCCATGGCTAAGCCCACGAAGCGCCAGCAGGCCATGATAGATCGCGGCATTCCCTTAACTGTGGCGCTTGTCTTTCCATCGAATGCCGCGCTTGAAGCCCATATCGAGCGTCGCTTGCGAGAAGCGCTTAACGCGCGCGTGCGCGAGGTGTTGCTGGCGTACCAGTATCTGTGGCACCGGACCTGACGACCCACAAATGGAACAAGAGCGACGCTGCTTATTTTTCCATCGACGTCGCCCGCACCATCGGCAAGCCGATCTCGCGCCGTAAGTTTGATGCAATCCGCCGCGCGACGGAGGCGACGGGCGCGAACCAGCCATGACGGATGCCGCGCCGCCCGACGACACCGGCGCCCAGGTCGCCCGCCTCGAGGTATACGTGGCTTGGGCGCACGCCGAGCTCGCGCGATTGACCGCCGCCGGCGAGCGTCAAGATCGCCAGGCTGTTTTGCGCGGAAACCTCGAGGGCGCACGGACAGTGCTGCTGCAAATACTGGCCGGGCGCGCGACAATTTCGTGATCACCAAACCTACCGGCAAGCGCATCCGAACGGCGGATGACCATTTGATATGGGCGTGGCCGCGGCCGAATTGGCGCGATGCATTGGCCTATCCGTCGGGGGCTGCCATCAGCGCATCGCGGATAACGTGGGAATTTGTTCGCCGATCGACTGCGTATGCAAACGCTTGGCAGATATATCGCCGCTATGCGGCGCAGGGCAGCCAGCTGATGCTCGAAAAGATTGCACGAGCGTGGCACATGACGAGCCTCCAGGATCCTTCGCTAAGCGACGGAGCCGAGTTCGCCGACATGAGCATCGAATACGTGCGACCGAAGGCATTGGGCAGTCCAATCGGCTATTGCGAGCCGCAGCACGATCTGCAGTTCAGCGTCCTTTTCGATTTGTCGCGGTCGCTGGATAAACAGGTCCGCTTGTTCAAAGGATCCTTCAAGAATCTCGTTGCAGAGGCAAGGGAGCGAGATATTCCGCTTCAGGCCCCGGCAGTTGCGCGTCGCGACGAAGATGTGATCCGCAAGGTGCTCGCGCCCTTTGACGCCGCGCCGCCGGAATGGCCGCTGTCCGGCAAGAAACCCAGAATGCGCGAGATGCCGAAGTATCTCCGGATCATCGATGCACTGGAGACGGAGTTCGAAAACTACGGGATAAAAAAGGCCGACGCGATCGCTGCCGGCCTGTACAAGAGGCCCACGCCCCACGACGTCCTGAACGTGCAGAAAGACATCAAGGTGGCTCGGCGATATTCGCAAGGCGCCTATTGGGAAATCCAAGCCTTCCATCCTTGGAAGAAATAGCCTAGCCCTATTTTTGCGGGCGATTTTGCTCGCTGTAATTCTTCGATTGGCTGAAGATTCTTCGCATTGCTTCGCGGAGAACTTCCATGCGATCGAGCCTGCCTTCCCCGCTGCCCACGGCCGAGCTTCTCGAGCCTCGCACCGTAGCCGATCTGCTCGGAATCACCACCAGGACACTCCAGAACTGGCGCGGCGACCAGGTCGAGCTTCCGTTTCTGCGGATGGGTCGTGCCGTCCGATACGACGCAAGCGACGTAGCGGCGTATCTCGAGCGCGCACGCGTCCAGCCACGTGGATCGCCGGGCAACGGGGGACAGAAGTGAGCGCCGTTGCCATTCCGTGGCGGCCGCCGCCGCCCGCCGACAAACGAAGGCCCGGACACGCCATAGAGCGCGCCGGGCCGAATCCTGTTCTGAGTGGAACGAGGACTTTTCAGGTTACGCGGGAGCGGGCCAGGTGGCAAGAGGGCTCTCCGAAGGTTCCGATTGTCACGAAGGGGCGCGCCGCGCCTGGCGATCGCGGCGCCGCGCTGAGAGGTTCACCGTGAGCCGCTCGGCCAAGCTGGACCTCATCGCCTTCCTCGCGGATTTGCTCAGCGTCTGCCCGCCAGGCGAGACTGGTGCGGAGCTCGCCACGCGCGCCTTCCAAGAAAATTGCGTTGACGCCGCGTTGGGAGAGCTTCTCGGCATCGTCACGTGGGAGCTACGACGACATCCGACCGCGGAGATTAGAAAGTCCGCAACGTCGCCTGGACAGACGCTTCGCCTTGTCGCGGCAGCAGGCTGATGCCGAGATCAGCACTCAAGCTTCCGCCGTACGCGCGCGAGCTCGTGCAAAAGCGCCGTCGAGGCCTCGCGCCGGCGGCACGCGACCTGGCGATCGTCACCGATTGGAACCTCGGTAAAGCTTGGGCTTGGCGCATCGTTGTCCCGGAAACTGAGGATCCTGCTCAGCTCGATTTCACGGTCTGCGCCGGCTTGTCGTGTTTGCTTCTAGGCCGCAACCAGGCGCGCATGGACGCGATCGCGCGAGCGGTGATTTCGTTCGCGCCGGCGCGCCTCGTTGGTGTTCGCCTAGGCGGTAGCGTGATTGACGTTTACTGGCCGAGTGAGATCCCGGTCGAACGCGCAGCATGAGCGCCGCCCCTGCACCGGCACTCGCCGGCGATCGCAAGGCGCGCACTGAAGAGCTCGCTGCCTTTGCCGTTATCGGGAAGTCAACTGCTGGCCCGCTCACAGATCATCCGTTGCCGATCATTTGGGCGTGCGACGCAGGACCAATGCTTGATGCGTCCCATGTGATCAAGGGAATCATCGGTCCTGGCGAATTGGTGGTGATTTACGGAGCTCCGAAGTCGGGCAAAACCTTTTTTGTGACGGACATGTCGTTGCACGTCTCCGCCCGGATGCCCTGGTTCGGCCATCGAGTCAACGGCGGGCTCGTCATCTACGTCGCGTCCGAAATGGGGATCCGCGCTCAGCGCCGGGTCAAGGCATGGATCGATGAGCGCTTAGGCGACGCAGCAGAAGCTCCGCTATTTGCGCTGGTGCCGAAGGTGGTCAATTTGCTTGACGAGCTGGACGTCGAACGTTTGGTCGCGACGATTGAGTCATTGATTACGAGCCGCGGCAAGCCGGTCCTGCTGATCATCGATACTTTGGCGCGATCGATGCGCGGCAATGAGAACGCAACTGAAGACATGGGCATGGTGATCGCTGTAGCTGATCGACTGCGTGATCTTTTTGGAACGGCAACGGTGCTGGTGCATCACTCCGGGAAAGACATTACCAAAGGCGCGCGCGGGTCGACGTCTCTTCTCGGCGCGGCTGATACCTACATTCGCGTAGAGGCCGACGAAGGTGGCGGCCACGTCGCAACAGTCGAGTGGAGTCGCGATTCCCAAGCAGGCGCGCGTTACGGATTCAGGCTGCAACAGGTCGATCTCGGCATCGATAGGGATGGCGACATGGCGACAACCTGTGTGCTGGTGCCGAGTGCGGCAGCAGCGGTCAAGACTGTGAAGACTGCGCGACGCGACGTGGCGCTCGACGCGCTGCGCGAGGCAATCAGCGAGCACGGCGAGACGATGGCGGGAACGTCCACTATTCCGAGAGGCGTCAGGGCTGTCACGCTCGACCAATGGCGCGCGCGTTGGCTCCTGCGAACGGGCTACGAAGACAGCAGCGCAGACAGTATCAAGGTGAACTTCGGCAAGGACCGCGGCGAGCTGCTCAAAGGCGGCAAGATCACGATCTCACGGCCTTACGTTTGGATCAACTGAGGAGCGACCTAATGCCGATACCAAACCGGTACGCACGACGCGCTCTGCTCGCAGCCCAGCGATTCAAAGCCCCACTGCCTGAGCGAAACGTTCCGCCAATGTCCCGGCGACCGCCACGGCAGCGCGCTCGGGCACGCAATCTCGGGCGGAGTTGATCGGCCAATGACTGAAGACCGCACCGTCGAGCTCGCTCGATTGGTCGCAGGCGCCGTGGTCCGCGACGTCGAGCGTGCGGAGCGGCCACTGATTTACGCGGCCGCGCATGAGATCTCCATCAACCCTCGAGCCGCCGAGCGCTTCGGCCTAGCGGTCAGCACCGCAATTGTTGTTGAGCTCCGAAGCGTGCAGACGTCTGCGCTTGATACCGTGTTTCCAACCTTGAAGGAAAAGTGACCATGAATGCGACACCACCAATCCCCGCTCTTTCAGCGGCTGAAATCCACGCGGCATTGCGGAACTATGGTCTTGATGACGCGAAGATCAAGCTCGAAGTGCAGCAAACCGGCTTGACACCAGCGAAGCTGCTGGAGCGCATCGTCGACGTGCAGCTCTCGCTCGCCGCCTATCAGGCCAATCGTCGAGGCTACATGGGAGCATCGCCGTCCGCCCGGAACGCCAACACGGCCGCCCCCGCGCCAACTGCCCCATCTGCCGCGCCGGTGCCGGCACCGGCGCCATCTCGCCCTGCTCGGACGTCGGCGGAGATGGAAGAGCGCATCGAGAAGATCGTTCGAAGCCATTGGGCCGAGGGACGCAACGCATTGGCGGTCCAGCTCTGCTTGGCAGACTGCTCCATTGAGGAGGCGCTCGGCGTGCTGAAAGTCTCGCGTGGCGAACCGTCGAAGCCGGCTGCAGCCGAAACGGCCGAAGCCATAGCTGCGCGCATCGTGTCAGCCGGAAAAAGTCCGGACGCAGCAGAGATCTATTCTCGGCGCCGCAAAGGGGCGTCAGCTGATCATGCCGCTGGAAACCGCGTGCTCGGCGCCTCCGAAATTTATGCGCGCCTCGCCGCCCAGCGGCGCACGACCGACGCCTGACCGATCACGAAACCTGGAACACCGAAAGGAAGGAACCACCGATGACGAGAACGAAAGCAGCTGCGGATGTACGCAAGTCCCTCGAGGGGAAGCTTGAGCGCCTGCGGCATGACGCCGCGGAGCTCAAAAACCTGCCGGCGGCCAGAGCAGCACTGGACAAGGCTCGAGAGGAGCAAGCAGCGTACTTGAATGGCCCAACGCCTCGTTTCGCCAATACGGATGACCGAGATCGGCGAATCGCGCTGAGCGCCGAAGTGAGCCGAACCGCAAACATCGCACGAACTATCGAAAGCGCCGGTACCGAAGCTCAGCGCGAAATTGTGCGGATCGAGTTGTTGCTCGGCGCCTCCGGCGATATCGCGCGACTCAAAAAAGAAGCCGCCGTCATTGCGTCCGACGGCGCGATCGCTGAAAAGCGCACGCTCGCCTTGCGCGCTGCACTCGAAGCAATCAGCGCGCAGCGCAACCAGGTCGAAAGTAGGGTGACCACGGAACGTACGGAGGCAGCCGAACGGGTGCTCAATGCCCGACTCGAGGGAAAGTCAGCGCCGGCTTTGACCGCGAGCAGCAAGGCGGCCGAGGAGCTCGCAAGTTTGGACGCCGAGCGCTCAGTCGCGCAGCGGCAACTCACCGAGGCAACCGAAAAACTGCGCGCTCTCGGCGAGCAGGCGCAAGCCGTGCGTATCAAGCTCCTTCAGGCCATGGCTCGCGCCTCGGAGCTCGACTGGCTGCAGGCCCTTGAGGACATTCGGCCAACCGTCGAACGGCATGCCGCCATCACCGCGATTGCCGGAATGGGACATCTGTACGGCGACGCGCTAGCTATTCCGATAGACGAGGTCGCAGTCCAGGATCTGGCCAACGAACTCGAGGTCGAGTACCGCGGGTGGCAACCGGCGACACCAACTGCGGCGGCCATGCCAGTCGCTCCGGGCCCCACCAGCAGTGCCGAGCCCAGCGCCCAGGCAGCGGCGTGATTACCAAGCTAAACCAGGTCGCGCCCCAGGCGACCGACCGCGAAGCGACCGTTGCGCCCATTACGGAGGCGGGCGACGGCGCCTTTCTGCCGCGTACGCGCGCCATCCTCCTCGAGCACTTCGGCCCAAATCCCACCGGTGCGATCGAGCGGGTCGCGACCGTCGTCGCCATAGCGGCCCCGGAGATCGCTGCCTTGGTTCGACAGGATCGAGTAAACATCGCGGTCGCGGAGGAGCTCTGTCGCTTGCCCGAATCGGCGCAGCGCGAAATAGCTGGCGAACCGCTCGGCACGGTCCGACGAGTTGCCCGACAAGTTCGCGCGCTGCGACAGCATGGCATCCCCTCCTCCTGCCTTTGCTGCGGACGCCCCTTTGGAGGCGTGCGATGAGGCAAGGACTCCTCAAACCCTTGGCCTCGCCAGACTGGCCGCATTGCCAAGCGGGCGGGCACGCCCACGCACTAATGGGCCGGCCTGATCGTCTGAGCTGCCATGGATTACCGAACAGGTCACCGGGTGAAGTAACCAAGGTAACCACCCTAAAGGGTGGTGGTTACCCGGTTACCTCTGAATCACCGACGAAGGTAACCGGTTACTTGGCGGTTACGGTTACCTGGTTACCTTTTGGTCCGCGCCGCGTCGAGCGGGTCCTCCCTGAGACTTTCGTCGCAAGCGGGCGACAGCACCGCGGTTTTCACACTGCTCCAAATTTTCCACGGTGGTTAAGTTGTTAAGGGCCGCCAGTGGTTAAGGAAGGCGATCGACTTATGACGCAGGCTGAGTTGGCGCGGGAACTCGATCTGAGCGAGTGCATGGTCTCGAAGCTCAAGCGGCGCGGCATGCCCGTGAGCTCTGCAGCGGACGCGCAGGCGTGGCGCGCATGTTACCTCGACCCGGCTCTTGTGAAGGCCATGCGACGCCCTGGCATGGTCTCCAGGCCCCGGGAGCAGAGCGGCGTCGCCCAGGCCAACGAGCTTGGCTTGCTCGCGCACCGCGCCATGGTCGCCGGCGCCTGGGGCGATTTCGTCAGATACGTCGAAGAGCTGAGGGCGTTGCCTCTGTCGGAAGCTCAGGAAGCTCGCATTCGGCTGCCGGTCGAAATCTGGGACGCGCTTTGCGGCTTCCCTGGTCCCTGGTCGCCTCACGTTCGCGACATGCGCGCGGACAAACACTAGAGAGGAATCGCTGTGGCGGATAAGGTCAGCAGCTTTGTCATTGCCTTCGACGGATCCGAGGGCAACATCGACTCGATCCTTTCGGCCCTCAAAGGAAAGGTTCGAAACGCCGTCAGCGACATTAAATCGACGACGTCGAAGGTCCAGCTCTTCCAGAGCCTCGAAGATGACGTCCAGAAGGCGGCGGCGGCTTTTGCCACCGCAACTGCGCGCGTTGCCGAGCTCAAGGCGCAGATCGACAGCATCAATGGCGCCGGCGGCACTGTCGGCGCCGACCTGGCCGCGCAATTCCGGCTTGCCGAAACCGCCGCGACGTCGGCGTCGCGCGCCTATAACTCGCAAGTCACTCAACTAAGCGCGCTGCAGACGAAGCTCACTGCGGCCGGCGTCAACACCGGTAACCTGGCGGCCGAGCAGATCCGACTGGCCAATGCGCTGAAGGTCGCGACGACCGCGGCCGCGGAGCAGAGCGCGAAGGGCCTCCTCGGTTTCAAGACCCTGGGCGACGTCCAGCCACAAATTACCGCACTGACCAAAGCCTTTGACACGCTGCGCCTAAGCGGCACGCTTTCCTCGAGAGAAATCGCGACCGCGCAGGAGCTCCTCCGGTCGAAGATTGCCGAGGTTCGCGGAACCGTCAGTCAGCTCGGCGGCGCGTTTTCCGCCCAGGGCGACTCGATCTCGTCGTTTGTCTCGAGCGCAGCGGGCAAGCTCATCGGCCTGGTCGCCGCGGTTGGCGCGGTCACCGGCGCGATCAGCAGCGTCGTCAGCACGTCGCGCGCATTCTCGCAGGGGCTGACCGAGATCGGCACGGTCAGCGATCTAAGCAAGGCCGAACTCGACGCGCTCGGCGAAAGCGCGAAGGAGCTCGCGCTGCGCGTCGGTATCGATGTTGTCGATGCGGTGCATCAGCTGAAAGAGCTGATTCGCAGCGGCATCGATCCGGATAACGCGCTCCTGGTGCTGTCGCAGGCCGCGGAAACCGCCAAGGCCTCGCAGCAGGATCTCGGTGCCGTGGTCAAGATCGGGACGGAGCTGCTGCACGGCTATGGCGTCCAGATCGGCGATCTGCAAAAGACGTTCGACCTGCTGTTTCAGGGAATGAAGGATGGCGGCCCGACGTTCAACGAGCTCGCCAGCTCGCTCGGGCCCCTGCTCTCGGTTGCCAAGCTCGCCAACGTTCCCATCACGGAGCTCGTCGCGTCGCTGCAGGTCATGGTGCGCGCCGGGCTGCCGGCGGAGCAGGCGATCGGCAACCTCACGAAAATTATCACGAAGCTCGACACGAAGACGGCGGTCGCCGCTCTGGCACAGCTCGGGATCCAATCGAGCGACCTGGTCGAGATCTTCACGCAACTCGGCGACAAAGGCCTCGACCTCAATGAAACGCTGCAGCTCGGCCTCGCGGACAAGCGATCCGTCGCCGGCCTATCGGCGCTTACGTCCGGCGCGCACGGCTTGCGCGACGAGATGGACAAGCTCGCCACATCTTCCGGCTCGGTTGCGACCGCGCTCGAGAAGATCTCCGAGACGCCAAAAGAAAAGATCGAGCGACTGAGCGCGGCGTACGAGGTCCTAAAGACCAACATCGGGAAGGCGGCGGGCGAGTCGGGCGGGCTCCTGGATATCGCCATCAAGCTGGTTCAAGGTCTCGATCTGCTCGCCAAGGGAAATTTCGACTATGCGCAGACCCTGGCACTGATCGCCACGCGCAGCAGCGGCGCTGCGCCCGAGCTCGAGATCCTGCAAAAACTAGCCCTCTCTTCGGCGCAGGCCTTGAAAACCGCCGTCAGCTCGATCGCCGGCGCAGTCGACCAACAACTCGCCACCGTCAAGGGCAAGATCACAGAGATCACCGGGAGCCTGCAGAACCTGCTCGGCAATTTGCAAGCGCAGATCGCGGCGTCGCAGGCATCGACGGCAGCTCAGATCGCGGACCTCAATGCCCGCGCGACGGCCGAGATCGCGGCGCTGGATAAAAGCACGGAGGCCGAAAAAGCGACCGCCGATGCGACGCTCGCGATACGCACGAAGCTCGCCGCCGATCGTCTCGCACTCATCGTCAAGAATGCGGCGGACATTCTAAAAGCCACGGACGATGCGGCCGCGCTCGAGCTGGCTGTAGCAAAGCAATCCGGCAAGGATATTTCGGCGGTCGATCAGGCGACAGCGCAGGCCAAGCTCGCGGTTCTCGCACAGATCAAAGGGCAGCTCGCCGCCGCGCTGGCCGACGCCGTCGCACAGGAGCAAGGCTACGTTACCAAGATCAACGGGATCGATGCGACTCGCGTCTCGTTCAATCAAAACGTCCAAGACCAGCTGACGGCCATCCGGAACGAGGGGCTATCGGATTTCGATCAGTACATCGCCAAGACGACGCAGATCAACACGCTGCTCGGGCAGGCGCAGCAGGCATTCCAGCAAGGCGGTGCGGCAGGCCTGGCGCTCGGTAAGACCTACGTCGACCAGGTCATCGCGCTCAGCGGGCAGCTGAAAACGGTGGTCAACGCCGACGGCGTCTCCGTCGTGTCTGCCTTCGACGTGCAGCAGAAGAAAATCGAGGTAATCACTGCCGCGGCGAATCTGTACAACAAAGCGCTCGACGGGCAGGAAGCAGCCGCGAACGCCGGCAAGGACGCCAGCGTAAATGCCATCGATGCGATCGCGCCGAAGCTCGCCAGTATCACGCAACAGTATGACGCGCTGAACACGAAGGTACAGGCAGGCCTGGCGATCCGGATCGGCCTCGATGAAAACGCGATCTCGCAAGCGCAGACCGACCTCGCCGCGAAGCTGGCGGAAAGGACGTTCCTGATCCCGATCCAGGCGGACCTCGCCGGCGTCAGCAAGGACGTCGACGGCGTCATCGCGAGGCTGAAGGACGGCGTCACCGCCGGCGTCAACACGCAGCTCGATGCGATCGGGGCGAATCTCGCCAAGATCGCCGAGAAAGCGCCGGAGCTCAAGCTCGACGTCGGGCCGGCGACGACGCTCATCGATTCGCTGAAGGCCTCGATCGGAAAGATCGACCAGCTCAAGCCGCACCTATCAGTCGACAGCAATGTCGCCGACGTGCAGGCGGCGATCGACAAATTGAAACTGCCAACCGAATCGACGCATACGGTCCATGTCCGTGTAGAAGGCGGCGTGCCGACTACGACGTCGGAGAGCTCGCCGGTAGTGCCAGGCTTCGCGCGCGGCGGCATTGTGGGCAGCCTCGCGCGGGCTCGATCGGCGTGGCAGGCATTCGCCGGCGGCGGCTTCACATTCCCGCCGCTCAGCTCGGCCAAGGTTCCAGGCACCGGTGATTCTGATATCGTGCCGGCCTCGCTGCCGCGCGGTGCCTTCGTCATGCGAAAGGCGGCATCCAACTTCTACGGCGACGGGATCATGGCGCGCCTGGCGCGGGGCGTCAGTCACTTCGCTAGCGGCGGGTTCGCCTCGAGCTTCTTCGGATTGAACGACCGCGGTACGGGCACCACCGATCCAAAGGAACTTCTCATGGCGCAGTACGTCCAGGCGCTCGCGCAACATCTGGACCATCCGGCCGACGTCGCGCCAGTTATCGATCCGAAGCTCGGTTATCAGCCCGGGGATTCATTCCAGGGTAACTTGCCGCCTCCGCAAACCTTCGACGTCCGTCCGGTACCGGCGAACCTGGTGACCGCAGCGAACGTGCTCGAGTACGCGCAGGAAATGCTGTTGCGGGTCGGCGTCAACAATCCGCTGCTCGGCGCGCTGGGCGACGACTTGCTCGAAATGATGAAGCGGGTGCAAGCGAATCAGAATGACTCCACGTCCATTGCGCAGCTGCTGCGCGACGCGGAAACCATCGGCGCGAATCCTTATCTTTTCTCGCTGATCGGCAAGACCCAGAGCAGCCGCGTGCAGGCGCAGCCGGAATGGTTCTACGATTGGTTGGAGAAAACGCGCGCCGGCGACCTGGCGGCAGCGCAGGCGAGCGGGATCGGCGCCGCAACGGGCACCGGAGCTGCATCCCTATCGCCGCAAGCGATCAGTGATTTCGCGAAGGGGTTTTTCGCTTCGCCCGGTTTCGGCATCCCGTTCTACACCCAGAACCCGCTGGCGACGATCAAGGCCATGCCGTTCGCCGGCGGCGGTCCGACCGGAACGGACACGGTCAACGCGATGCTCACTCCGGGCGAGTATGTGATCAGTCAGCCGGCCGCTGCCGCGCTCGGCGCCGATTTCCTGCACGCGATGAACAGTATGCGTTTCTCGCGCGAGGACTTGGCCAACATCATCAACCCACCTGCGCCGCGGCGACCAATGCACTTTGCTGAAGGGGGCCCGGTCGGCGAAGTGCCGGCGGGCAGCAAAGACGTTGGAGTGCCGCAAGTGCAGATTACCAATCATTTTCATCTCGACGCTAACGACATGCTGTCCGAAGACCAGGTGCGACGAAAAGTGATCCCCGTTCTTAACGACGTAATGCGGCGCGAGGGAAAAAGCTTTGTTAAGTGAAAGCACTCCCACAAAGGACACTCCATCCATGGAAGCACCAATACAGTCCGGAATTAATCTTCGACTCAAATACAGCGAGCAACTTTTGCGGCTGATCCTCAATAATAAAGACAACGCCAGTTTCTCTTTCCAAGTATCGCCCATTCCGATCCTGCCAGGCGTTGGCGATGAAGTGATCTTGCCGAACACGGATGAAGGCGTGCTGCTGGTCGTAGTCAACCGTCGATTCGTTTTTAGGCTTGACGTAGCTCCTACCGTGGAACTGTCCCTCGATCTGGCAAAGCGCCCAGAACCGCGAGCCATTGGCTGAACGATCATGGCGACCGGTATGCGCCTCGAGTTGCAATTGCAGCCCAGCATCATCAGTTTCACCATGGCGCGCGACGGTGGCGTGCTGCCGTGGCTGCTCGAAGTCGGCATGCTCCGCATCCAGGTGCGCGCCGGGCACCTGGCCGGAATCGGCGCGGGCGAGACGCCATCACTGACTGTGAAGCTTGACAACAGCGGGCATAAGGCCACCAAGGTGATCGGGCGACCGTTGCGAGCTCGCGCGACCGTCTATGACGGCGACGGCTCTGTGTTTTTCGAGGGCGTCGTCGCCTCAGTCGCGTATTCGCGCGTGATCACACTGGTGCTTGAGTCGTGAAGCTGCGCTGCACCATGAAGTCAGACCGAGCGCCAGCGCACGTCGAGATGCCCTCGCTTCTCCCCGCGCAACAGTTTGGCGCCGCACGTTCGACAGTGGTACTCGACGTCGCCCTGCGGGAGCACCCTTGCGGCATCCATGCGCAGCGCGTCGTGGCGCTGCAGCGCGACCGGTGCGCCGATCAGCATCTTGCATTCAAGGCAGTAGTTTTCGTTCGCCACTGGGACAGACCTTTAGGTGAGCCTGTCAATAGATCGATGGTGCGCGCGATCGGTGCTGACGGCAATCAGACCGACACGGCCGCGGGCTAAAATAATGCGCACGCTCACTCTCTCCGAAGCGGCCGAGCTCCTGAAGACAACGGAGGAAACCGTTTCAGCTAAGATCCGCGACGAGGGCTTGCCAGCGGCGAAGGTCGGCCGCGCCTACGTCCTAGTCGACGTTGACGTGATCGAATGGCTGCGCGGACAATACCCGGCGCGCGAGCGTGAGGAGGCAGGATGCGGCTCTACAAGCGTGGCGGCGGCGACAATTGGTGGGTGCAGTTCAGCCACGGCGGCCGACAGGTTAGAAAAAGCGCTGGCACGTCCGACCGAGAAGCAGCGCAGGAATTCGCCGACCGAATTAAGGCCGATCTCTGGCGGCAAAGCAGTCTAGGCGACGCACCGTCGATCACCTGGGACGAAGCCGCCCTCGCGTGGCTCGCCGATCGCAAGGATCTGCGCGCGCTCTCCGACCGCAAAGACCATCTTCGTTGGCTCACGAAACGCCTGAAGGACAAGCCTATCGCCGCCATCACTCGGCCGATGCTCGAGCAACTTGTCCGGGCTCGAGCGGCCGAGAAGACTGCTCTCAAGCACGCCAAGCGACCGCTGTCGCCGGCGACGGTAAATCGGTATATCTCCACGCTCTCGGCTGTGCTCAACTACGCCCGCGAGCGTGGATGGCTCACCAGCGTGCCGAGGATCCGCAAGCTCGACGAGGGTAGCAAGCGCATTCGTTTTCTTACGCAAGCCGAAGCGCGCCGGCTCCTCAAACATCTGCCAAAGCACCTGGCACCGATGGTCGAGTTTTCGCTCGCAACCGGGCTCCGCCAGGCGAACGTTACCCAACTTCGGTGGGAACAGGTGGACATGCGGCGCAGGGTCGCATGGATCCATGCCGACCAGGCCAAAGGTAAATCGACGATCTCTGTTCCTTTGTCTGCCGGCGCAATCGCAGTGCTTCGACGTCAACGCGGGAAGGATGACGACTGGGTCTTTCCCTATCGCAAGGCGCCGGTAAAGCAACCGGCGAACACGGCATGGATTGATGCGCTGGAAAAGGCAAAGCTCACCGACGTTCGCTGGCACGATCTTCGGCACACGTGGGCCTCCTGGCATGTGCAGAAGGGAACGCCGTTACCAGTGCTCATGGAGCTCGGAGGCTGGAAAGATCTAAAGATGGTGTTGCGTTACGCACACCTGGCGCCTGGGCATGTCGCTAGATATGCTGCGAATGCTGACTTCAGGCGGGCCTGAGCTCGCGCGCCGTCAAAGAGGCGCCCTCCGCTAGCCAATAAGCGGAGTGAGCCCGTTGATGATCTTCTCCTGGTCTGCACGAGACATAGTACGAGCGTGCTTGACAGCAGCGACGATCTGGGCGCAGCTGCTGCCGGTCAAGCGTCCGCGATAGCGGTCCATCTGCTCTGCGATCGCTTCGGTAACGCTTTCAACGCTGAGGTGTTTGCATTCGTGGCAGGCGGCATGCGAGTCATGTTCAAGCATCGTTTCACTTGCGGCGCTCAGACTGACCTGGCATCTCAGCAGTTCCGCCCGCTCCGAAATGAAGGCATTGATCTCGCTGTTTATCACGATGCCGAGAATAGTGGCCCCTTCGACTGCTCCAACTATGACGTACTTGTCTTTCGGGCGGGGAGTGAAGGGCATCGTCAGATAGACGACGGCCCCGGGCGTCAGGCGCCCTTCAACGATCGCAAGGCGGACCTCGAGCGGAAAAGCATCGCCGAGGACCATTCGCTGGCTAAGAGCTCAAATGGTTTTGAACCGCTTTTGCGTTAGGAAGTGTCTTGACAACGTCATCCAAAGCAATTGGGTCGTTAAGCCCTGTCGCTTCCCACGCCTCGTCGTGGCTTTCCTTGCGGAGAGTGAACCAGCTCTTATGCCCGTTTTCCTTGATTGACTCGAGCAAACATTCGACTTCTGAATCGCTCAAGACGTGAGTGTTACCGTCGCGGTTGGCCGTGAAGGTCAAACCCCAATGAAGTTGAAGAGACTGCGGAAGATCGGCTAAACGGCGCAGCGCAGGCATGCGCTTGGTGTGCACCTCGGTTTCGCGTCCGGCCGCAAATTTCAGCAGATCGTAGATATTGGACGGAACAGGTCCGTCCCTCATCGCGCAATACCGATCGTCTAACATGAGGCGACCGTACCGGCTGAGGTGGGCCTTGTCGGCCGCGTAAAAAACCTTGGCGATCTTGTGATAGGTGGGCGTCGGAGTGCGCCTAACCACAAACAAAACAGCCTCAAGCGCTTTCGCGAAATCGAATTCCGCGCTTTCAACGGCCATCAGTTTCCCCGGTCTCTGGAAGGTCGTGTGGTTCGGATGCTATTGGCATAGGGTATAGACAGTCAATGGCGTTGGACCGTTCAGGGACAAAACCGGGGACACCCGTGTTGCCCGAAGTGGACACTATCATGGAGAACCAATGAAATTGGGGTGGCTGATGGGACTCGAACCCACGACAACCGGAATCACAATCCGGGACTCTACCAGCTGAGCTACAGCCACCATGGTTACCGCCGCCTGCCGCGGCGCGTCGATGTTTGGCGCGCCCGACAGGACTCGAACCTGTTACCCCCGGCTTAGAAGGCCGGTGCTCTATCCGAATGAGCTACGGGCGCCCTTGCACGATCACAGCCTCTTTTCGCGAAGCCGACCCGCCATCGATCGGCGTGGGGAAACGTCTCAAACATCTTGCTAATAAACCAGGTGACGAATGTTAGCACTTGGCGCTGATTTCCTAAAGGAAATGTCTTATTCGACCCAATGCCGCAGCGCAAAATCCATCCTCGCCGACTCCCCGTCCGTGCCCGTATCCCGAGCGCCCACATTCTCCACTGGAAACGTCTCGCGCTGATGTTTGCATCCGATAAATGTCGCTTGACGAGGCGACAAAAATCGTGGGATCGTTTCTTGAGCAGCGGGGACACCGCCGCGACGAAGCAGCCGCAAACCAGCGACCCTGGTGCGGCGACACACTCAAGTTCTGGAGGGGGGAAAATGGACGGTCATATTTCCGGGGCGGCGCTCGGGCGCCGATTCGTGGTTGCGCACGCCGGCTTCTTTACCTGCGTGCTCTCACTTGCAATGCTCGCACTGTCGGCGAACCCTGCGTGGGCACGCAGCCTCGCCGCAGCGACGACCCAACCGCAGTACGACTCAACTTCTACGGCGAAGCCGGTGAAATCGAAGCTCGGGCGGATCGTAGAGACCGATCCAGCCCTGCTCGACAGGACCGACTCGACGCCTCTCAATGTCATGGTCAAGCTCGACTATGACGCGGTGGCGAGCTACGAGGGAAACATTCCCGGATACGCGGCCACGAGCCCCAAAAAGACAGGTAAGAAGCTGAAGCAGAACCTCGGGGCGGTAAACGCCTACACGGGTTACGTCAGCAGCTATGAATCGAAGGTTCTCGCCGGCGTCAAGGCAAAGATTCCTGATGCGACCATTCGCCAGGTGTTCCGGACAGTCTACGGCGGCGTGGCTATGACCGTGCCGGCAAACCAGATCGGCGATCTTTTGTCGGTCGACGGCGTCGTCGCCGTTCAGCCGGACTTCCTCGAGCAACCGCTGACCGATGTCACGCCGGCATTTCTGGGCGCCGACCAGGTTTGGCCCTCGCTCGGCGGGCCGGTCAAAGCCGGCGAGGGCGTGATCGTTGGCGTCCTCGACACTGGCGTGTGGCCCGAGCATCCATCGCTTGCGGACCACGGCCTCGCGGCGCCTCCCGGCGGGCCGTTCGCTTGCCAGTTCGGCATTGGTGGCGATGCCGGATTTACCTGCAACCACAAGCTTATCGGCGCCTACGCCTTTCTGAATACCTATACGTCCGTCATCGCCCCGTTGCCGGGCGAAAACTGCAGCGGCAACGTATGCTCGGCGCGAGACGCGGATGGCCACGGGACGCATACGACGACGACCGCTGCTGGAGGTCCGGTCGACCATGCCGTCCTGCTTAACGTCGACCGCGGCCATATCAGCGGCATGGCACCGGGCGCACACGTGATCATGTATCGCGTTTGCATGACCTCGGGCTGCTTTCAGTCCGACTCGGTGGCGGCAGTCAACCAGGCAATCGCGGACGGCGTGGACGTCATCAACTTCTCGATCTCCGGTGGGGCCAACGCCTATACCGATGCTGTCGAGGTGGCATTTTTCGACGCATACGCCGCCGGTGTAGTCGTGAACGCATCCGCTGGCAACAGCGGCCCGGGATCCGGTACCTCGGACCATGCCGGGCCCTGGACCAACACGGTTGGCGCTTCGACGTCGAACCGCCACTTTTTCTCGACGTTGCACCTCACGGCCAACGGCGGCGCAACGCTCGACCTTCCGGGCGGCGTTACGGTAACGGCCGGCATCTCAGTCCCCACCGACGTGGTGCTCGCGAACACGCCGGCATCCGACCCCACCGGGCTGTGTCTCGCTCCGGCCGCTCCCGGCACGTATACCGGCAAGGTGGTTGTATGCAGACGCGGCAACAATGCGCGCGTTGACAAAGGCTACAACGTCCTGCAGGGCGGCGCGGTGGGAATGATTCTCTACAATCCGCTGATGCAGGATCTCGAGTCGGACAACCACTGGCTGCCCGCCATCCATATCGACGGTCCGGCGACCGGGGCGACGGGAAACGCCGCACAGCTCCTGACCTTTATGGCGGGACACACCGGTGTCAAAGCGACTTGGGCAAACGGCACGGCAACACCGGTCCGCGGTGACGTCATGGCCGCATTCTCGTCGCGCGGCCCGGTGGGCGACTTCATTAAGCCTGACGTTACCGCACCTGGCATCCAGGTCCTGGCCGGTATGACGCCGCAACCGGTGCCCACCGACATCACGGTTGGGCCGCCCGGGCAGCTCTACCAGGCGATCGCGGGCACGTCGATGTCGAGTCCGCACTCCGCGGGTGTCGCTGCGCTGGTCAGGGCTGCCCACCCGGATTGGACACCCGGGCAGATCAAATCGGCATTGATGACCTCATCGGTCCAAGACACGCTCAAGGAGGACGGTGTAACGCCAGCCGACCCGTTTGACCGCGGTGCCGGCGCCATCCGCGCCAATCGCGCAGTCAACCCTACGGTGACCTTCGATGTCGATCCACTCGCCTACATCGCATCGGCGACTGATCCGCTTGGCCGGATCGACCTCAATCTGCCGAGCATCAACGTTCCAACGCTGCCGGGGACGATTACGACTTGGCGGACGATGAAGAATGTCACCAACGTGGCCCAGAATCTGCAGGTTACGGTCGATGCACCCGCCGGGGCACAGATCATCGTCGCCAAAACGCCGAAGGGTAGCAAGCCGGCCAGCAGCAGCGACAAAACCATCAATGTCCCGCCAGGACAGGCGACGACGTTCCAGGTCACGATCATCGCGTCGGCTCTGCCCGATGGCCAATACTTCGGCCAGATCACACTCGACCCGAAGAAGAACGGCTATAACCCGGCGGTGATTCCGGTCGCATTCTTCAAGCGTCAGGGACAGGTCGCACTGACACACGATTGCACGCCGACGTCGTTCCCGACAACCGGCAGCACCGCCTGTATCGTCCACGCCGAAAACTTCATCGGCACCGATGCGCAGGCGAGCATCGAGGTCGATGCGAGTAGCGGGCTCGAGTATTCGAACGTTTCTGCCCCTGCAACTCAAGTGAAGAAGGACGTTATCCAGTGGAGCGGTACATTGGCCGGAACGACGCCACCCGGAATCTCGATCGCGATTGCGCCAGGCAGCACGCCGGCAGGTGGTTATTTGCCGCTCTCGCTGTTCGGGATACCGCCAATCGCCGGGGTCGGCGACGACACCATCACCAACTTCAATGTTCCGACCTTTTTGTACGGTGGAGAGACGTACTCGCGAATCGGCGTATCGAGCAACGGCTATGTCGTGATCGGCGGCGGCAGCGGAGCGGACAATTCCATCAACAACCAGAACTTCCCCGACGTGACGGCGCCGAACAATGTAGTCGCCCCCTTCTGGACGGACCTCAATCCCGGCGCAGCGGGAGCCATACGAATCGGAACTCTGACTGACGGGGCCGATACCTGGATCGTGGTCGACTGGCAGGGCGTAAGGGAGTTCAGCACCGCCGCCAACACCCACTCGTTCCAGATCTGGATCGGCGTCAACAGCGATGCGAATCCCGCCGAGGATGTGACGGTGGCATACGGGCCCAATGCCGGCAACGGCGATGGAAACCACGCGACCGTGGGTGCGGAGAACCGGGTAGGTAACCGTGGTGGCGTGATCTATTTCGACGGCACCGGAACTCTGCCATCGAATGGGACCGAGCTCAAGGTATCGTCGACACCTCCGGCCGGCGGGGGTACCGTTACCTTCACCTACAACGCGTCGGCCAAGCAGCCAGGCAGCTACACGACGACGGCGAACATGAAGTCAAGCCTGACGCCTGGAACCACCCAGGATGTCGTGCCGCTGACCGTGACGCCATAGCGTTTCGGCCGGCAGAATCAAAGGGCCGCCCTCGGGCGGCCCTTTTTTTGAACGCGTCGTGTGGACGGCGGATTGCTTGATTTACGGTGGTCGGGGTGGAGAGATTTGAACTCCCGACATCTTGCTCCCAAAGCAAGCGCGCTACCGGACTGCGCTACACCCCGAAAGGGTTGGATTATCGCCGTTGCGGGCAGCGCGGGTCAATTCGCATTGCGCGACACCGCATGCAAGCGGCTCATTTCGCGAATCGGCGAATGACGCCGATCGCCTCCGCGATCGCATGATCTCCCTGCCCTGACTTCACGGCGTGCTGCACGCAACCGTGCAGATGATGCTCGAGCAGCTGCAAGCCAAGCGCGTCCAGCGCGGATTGCACGGCGCTCACCTGGGTGAGGATGTCGATGCAGTAGCGGTCCTCGTCGATCATCCTGCCGATGCCGCGCACCTGGCCGTCGATGCGGTTGACCCGCTTGGCTTTCCAGCACAGTGGGATCCGAAGCTTGGAATTCACGTGACTTGAAGTCGCGGC
>JADMIO012752774.1_pt1 | contig 72066 bp, 61 predicted proteins | sample 8958161 | NCBI WGS metagenome assembly JADMIO01 (sample SAMN16585339, study PRJNA669376) | soil metagenome | isolation source: Crop rotation soil | place: USA: Cullars Rotation, Alabama | collected 2011 | reverse complement strand
CTTTCCCCAGCACATACGACATTAATCGTGCCGATACCCAGGTTAGGCGCGCTGTCAATAACTATGACATCATAGTCATGAGCAACAGTTTCAATGGCCAGTCGGAGCATCAGGTGTGGATCGGTGGGCAGTTTACCTTCATCAAATTTGCCCATTAACTCAGTTTCAATACGGTGCAGAGCCAGACAGGAAGGAATAATGTCAAGCCCCGGCCAGCAAGTGGGCTTTATTGCATAAGTGACATCGTCCTTTTCCCCAAGATAGAAAGGCAGGAGAGTGTCTTCTGCATGAATATGAAGATCTGGTACCCATCCGTGATACATTGAGGCTGTTCCCTGGGGGTCGTTACCTTCCACGAGCAAAACACGTAGCCCCTTCAGAGCCAGATCCTGAGCAAGATGAACAGAAACTGAGGTTTTGTAAACGCCTCCTTTATGGGCAGCAACCCCGATCACCGGTGGAAATACGTCTTCAGCACGTCGCAATCGCGTACCAAACACATCACGCATATGATTAATTTGTTCAATTGTATAACCAACACGTTGCTCAACCCGTCCTCGAATTTCCATATCCGGGTGCGGTAGTCGCCCTGCTTTCTCGGCATCTCTGATAGCCTGAGAAGAAACCCCAACTAAATCCGCTGCTTCACCTATTCTCCAGCGCCGGGTTATTTTCCTCGCTTCCGGGCTGTCATCATTAAACTGTGCAATGGCGATAGCCTTCGTCATTTCATGACCAGCGTTTATGCACTGGTTAAGTGTTTCCATGAGTTTCATTCTGAACATCCTTTAATCATTGCTTTGCGTTTTTTTATTAAATCTTGCAATTTACTGCAAAGCAACAACAAAATCGCAAAGTCATCAAAAAACCGCAAAGTTGTTTAAAATAAGAGCAACACTACAAAAGGAGATAAGAAGAGCACATACCTCAGTCACTTATTATCACTAGCGCTCGCCGCAGCCGTGTAACCGAGCATAGCGAGCGAACTGGCGAGGAAGCAAAGAAGAACTGTTCTGTCAGATAGCTCTTACGCTCAGCGCAAGAAGAAATATCCACCGTGGGAAAAACTCCAGGTAGAGGTACACACGCGGATAGCCAATTCAGAGTAATAAACTGTGATAATCAACCCTCATCAATGATGACGAACTAACCCCCGATATCAAGTCACATGACGAAGGGAAAGAGAAGGAAATCAACTGTGACAAACTGCCCTCAAATTTGGCTTCCTTAAAAATTACAGTTCAAAAAGTATGAGAAAATCCATGCAGGCTGAAGGAAACAGCAAAACTGTGACAAATTACCCTCAGTAGGTCAGAACAAATGTGACGAACCACCCTCAAATCTGTGACAGATAACCCTCAGACTATCCTGTCGTCATGGAAGTGATATCGCGGAAGGAAAATACGATATGAGTCGTCTGGCGGCCTTTCTTTTTCTCAATGTATGAGAGGCGCATTGGAGTTCTGCTGTTGATCTCATTAACACAGACCTGCAGGAAGCGGCGGCGGAAGTCAGGCATACGCTGGTAACTTTGAGGCAGCTGGTAACGCTCTATGATCCAGTCGATTTTCAGAGAGACGATGCCTGAGCCATCCGGCTTACGATACTGACACAGGGATTCGTATAAACGCATGGCATACGGATTGGTGATTTCTTTTGTTTCACTAAGCCGAAACTGCGTAAACCGGTTCTGTAACCCGATAAAGAAGGGAATGAGATATGGGTTGATATGTACACTGTAAAGCCCTCTGGATGGACTGTGCGCACGTTTGATAAACCAAGGAAAAGATTCATAGCCTTTTTCATCGCCGGCATCCTCTTCAGGGCGATAAAAAACCACTTCCTTCCCCGCGAAACTCTTCAATGCCTGCCGTATATCCTTACTGGCTTCCGCAGAGGTCAATCCGAATATTTCAGCATATTTAGCAACATGGATCTCGCAGATACCGTCATGTTCCTGTAGGGTGCCATCAGATTTTCTGATCTGGTCAACGAACAGATACAGCATACGTTTTTGATCCCGGGAGAGACTATATGCCGCCTCAGTGAGGTCGTTTGACTGGACGATTCGCGGGCTATTTTTACGTTTCTTGTGATTGATAACCGCTGTTTCCGCCATGACAGATCCATGTGAAGTGTGACAAGTTTTTAGATTGTCACACTAAATAAAAAAGAGTCAATAAGCAGGGATAACTTTGTGAAAAAACAGCTTCTTCTGAGGGCAATTTGTCACAGGGTTAAGGGCAATTTGTCACAGACAGGACTGTCATTTGAGGGTGATTTGTCACACTGAAAGGGCAATTTGTCACAACACCTTCTCTAGAACCAGCATGGATAAAGGCCTACAAGGCGCTCTAAAAAAGAAGATCTAAAAACTATAAAAAAAATAATTATAAAAATATCCCCGTGGATAAGTGGATAACCCCAAGGGAAGTTTTTTCAGGCATCGTGTGTAAGCAGAATATATAAGTGCTGTTCCCTGGTGCTTCCTCGCTCACTCGACCGGGAGGGTTCGAGAAGGGGGGGCACCCCCCTTCGGCGTGCGCGGTCACGCGCACAGGGCGCAGCCCTGGTTAAAAACAAGGTTTATAAATATTGGTTTAAAAGCAGGTTAAAAGACAGGTTAGCGGTGGCCGAAAAACGGGCGGAAACCCTTGCAAATGCTGGATTTTCTGCCTGTGGACAGCCCCTCAAATGTCAATAGGTGCGCCCCTCATCTGTCAGCACTCTGCCCCTCAAGTGTCAAGGATCGCGCCCCTCATCTGTCAGTAGTCGCGCCCCTCAAGTGTCAATACCGCAGGGCACTTATCCCCAGGCTTGTCCACATCATCTGTGGGAAACTCGCGTAAAATCAGGCGTTTTCGCCGATTTGCGAGGCTGGCCAGCTCCACGTCGCCGGCCGAAATCGAGCCTGCCCCTCATCTGTCAACGCCGCGCCGGGTGAGTCGGCCCCTCAAGTGTCAACGTCCGCCCCTCATCTGTCAGTGAGGGCCAAGTTTTCCGCGAGGTATCCACAACGCCGGCGGCCGGCCGCGGTGTCTCGCACACGGCTTCGACGGCGTTTCTGGCGCGTTTGCAGGGCCATAGACGGCCGCCAGCCCAGCGGCGAGGGCAACCAGCCGAGGGCTTCGCCCTGTCGCTCGACTGCGGCGAGCACTACTGGCTGTAAAAGGACAGACCACATCATGGTTCTGTGTTCATTAGGTTGTTCTGTCCATTGCTGACATAATCCGCTCCACTTCAACGTAACACCGCACGAAGATTTCTATTGTTCCTGAAGGCATATTCAAATCGTTTTCGTTACCGCTTGCAGGCATCATGACAGAACACTACTTCCTATAAACGCTACACAGGCTCCTGAGATTAATAATGCGGATCTCTACGATAATGGGAGATTTTCCCGACTGTTTCGTTCGCTTCTCAGTGGATAACAGCCAGCTTCTCTGTTTAACAGACAAAAACAGCATATCCACTCAGTTCCACATTTCCATATAAAGGCCAAGGCATTTATTCTCAGGATAATTGTTTCAGCATCGCAACCGCATCAGACTCCGGCATCGCAAACTGCACCCGGTGCCGGGCAGCCACATCCAGCGCAAAAACCTTCGTGTAGACTTCCGTTGAACTGATGGACTTATGTCCCATCAGGCTTTGCAGAACTTTCAGCGGTATACCGGCATACAGCATGTGCATCGCATAGGAATGGCGGAACGTATGTGGTGTGACCGGAACAGAGAACGTCACACCGTCAGCAGCAGCGGCGGCAACCGCCTCCCCAATCCAGGTCCTGACCGTTCTGTCCGTCACTTCCCAGATCCGCGCTTTCTCTGTCCTTCCTGTGCGACGGTTACGCCGCTCCATGAGCTTATCGGGTCCACTCGCGAACGCAGAAAGGCCCACCCGAAGGTGAGCCAGTGTGATTACATTTGCGGCCTAACTGTGGCCAGTCCAGTTACGCTGGAGTCACTAGTATTTAGGTGACACTATAGAAGCGGCCGCGACAACTTGTCCACGTGGAATTCTAAGCTTAGGATCCCAATGTGCTGGAAAGATCGAGCTTAAGCTCATTCTACAAATACCTGCTTAAGCAACAAGTAGTGGACAAGAACATTGTGCGCCAGTTGCACGCCTTAAAGCTGCCCGAGCGCCTGCCCATCTTCCTGAAGGAGACCGAGACCGAAAAACTGCTGGAAGAGCTGGCTTTTGACGAGGGCTTTAAGGGCTTCACCGACCGCATGATATGCGAGCTGCTGTACCAAACCGGTATGCGCCGCAATGAGCTGCAGCAGCTAAAGGAGCAAGATGTGGAATGGAGCCTGAACCAGCTGCGCATATTGGGGAAGGGCAATAAAGAAAGACTGGTACCTGTAAGCCCCATGCTGCTGCAGAGCCTGAAAGAATATATAGCTGAAAAGAAAAAAGAAGGTTACAGCAGGGAGCAGCTGCTGGTGCTGGAAAGCGGGCAGCCCCTGTATGCAGGATATATATACAGGGTGGTAAATAAGTATCTAAATGCCACCACTACCCTGAAAAAGAAAAGTCCCCACGTTTTGCGGCACACTTTTGCTACACATCTATTGAACAACGGCGCCAATATACAAGCGATAAAAGACCTGCTGGGCCACAGCAGCCTTGCAGCAACGCAGGTATATACACACAACAACATTGATAAACTGAAAGAAATTCATAAACTAAATCACCCGCGAGGGTAGATCATTTATTCACTTAAAATCAGAGCAATTATGAACGTGCAAATCCAATCGGTGCATTTCGACGCAGACAGCAAATTGATCGAACATGTAAAGACAAAAGTGGAAAAGCTGAAGACCTTTCACGACCATATAATAGGCGTGGAAGTGTACCTGAAGCTGGACAACGTAGTGCACCAGGTGAAGGATAAGGTAGCGGAGATAAAAGTGTATGTACCAAGACATTCATTTTTTGTGAAGCACCAAAGCAAAGCATTTGAAGAGTCGTTCGACGCAGCTTTTAGTTCATTGGTAACACAGGTAAAGCGCCAGAAAGAAAAAGTGATGGCATAAAAAGCCACAGTAAAATAAAGGCCCGAAAAGCTTAATTTGCAATTAATATAATTATCACCTGATACCGGTTTATGCCCAAACAGATCTTAGCGGCGCTTTGCGCCATCGCCATACTTTCCTCATGCAACAAAAAAATGAGTTCTGATGAGCCTTTGCCTGAAACATTTGAGCCCTCAGTGTTCGTGGGCAGCCAAAACCTGGTGGTATATGCCTTTGAGCCGGGCAGTGGTAAAAAGCACTGGGAATATGCCCTGGGCGGCAATTTAAAGTCTTCACCGCTCTTGTTCAACGGAACATTATACCTGCCCGCCGCACAGGGCTTTATAGATAAGATAGACCCCAAGCGCGGCAAGCTAATCAGCAAAATAAACATAGGCGCAGGCCTCTCGTCCACACCTGTTGGCGATGGCAGCCTTGTGTATGTAAATGCCGAGAACGGGATATTATATGCTATACGTACCTCTGACGATGGTGTGCAATGGCAGTTCAACACTAATAACACGCTGCCGAACAGTGTAGATGCATTCACTTCATCCCCGGTAATAAGCGGGAACAATATAATCTTTGGCAGTACCGATGGTAAGGTGTATGCCGTAGATAAAGCTACCGGGATACAGGTATGGACCTATGATGCAGGCGCCGGCCACAGGTTCTCGTCATCGCCCACAGTGAAGGGTAGCCACATATATATAGGCAATGAGGATCATTACCTGTATGCGCTGAACACGGACGGCACGCTACAATGGCGCTACCTGACCGGGGGAAGCATTAAGAGCTCCCCGATAGCCTATGCGGGCAATATTGTAGTGGGCAGTGATGATTATAAGCTATACAGTATTGACAGTGCGTCGGGACTTAAACGCTGGTCTTATAATACCCATGAAAGAATCATCTCATCGCCATATGCGAGCGCACAGGTTGTCTATTTTGGTAGCTATGACGATTCGCTATACGCAGTGCGTATACACGATGGCAGTCGCAAATGGGCCTTCCCGACGGGTGGTGTTGTAAAGTCATCTCCGTTGGTATATAGTGGCCTTGTGTATTTTGGCAGCGCCGATAAGATCCTATACGCGCTGGACACGGCCACAGGATACATACACTGGCAGCAGAACATCAACGGCTCTATAGAAAACTCGCCCATGGTAGATGACCTGAGCGGGAAAAGCTATAATGCATCGGTAAGCGGCCATTCTGTTTATTAATATCCCCATAGTACGACCACACTTTAAAATATCCCCCATAAAATATGGGGGATATTTTTTTATAAACGTGCCTAACTACGAGCTGCAAAAATAATTATATAATTTATTTTAATTAATATACATTAATCAATAATTAATCATTGCTCCGCTAATGCCAATTATATATTGTCGAAATTAAAATGAATTGCGCCTTTGTTTTAGTTTAAATATTTCATGCCATTTTTTTAGTTATTTAACTAAAAGTGGAATAACTTTAATAGGGTGTTAACAATCCGACTATATGTTTGTTTTCACAAGGTGATGACCCGGCTACCCCGCATTTGTCAAAACCGTCAAAAATCAGAATAACTTAAACTGGTAAATATTACATCACTAATAAAAAAGAGGGCCATGAGCAGAAACATTACTAAGGCTTTGGCAGCACTGATACTGCTGTTCGCATTTAACGCATCCTATGCACAACTAACGGGAACCAAGAACATTCCCGGCGACTACGCCACACTGGCCGCAGCCATTACCGACCTTAATGCACAAGGCGTAGGTTCCGGTGGTGTAACGATCAACCTGCTGGCAGGCAACCCACAAACAGCACCGGCAACCGGCTATGTGATCACCGCATCAGGAACGGCAGCTAATACCATTGCGATACAAGGTAACGGTAATATCATAACAGCATTTACCCCGCTGACCGCAGGTATTCTAACTGATGCCTTCTTTACAATAGGCGGTGGTGATTATATCACCATCAGGAATTTCACAATGAACGAAAATGCAGGCAATACCGTAGGCACGCCTGCTGCGTCGAACACGATGATGGAATTTGGTGTGGTATTGGCAAGGGCAACCACTACCAATGGCGCCAAGTTCAATACAGTGAGTAATTGTACCATCAACCTTAGGAATGTAACTACAGCCTATGTGAATACGATAGGTATCTATTCGAATGCGAGACATGACTACAATGCTTCCTTTACTGCGGCCGTAGGAAATGGCGTGGGTGGTGAGAACAGCAACAATACTTTTGCCACCAACACCATAACAGGGGTTACATCGGGCATAGTAGTAATAGGCGATGCGACCAATAATGATGTAAACAATACAGTGGGCGGTGCATCAGTAGCGCAAGCCAACACTATAACATTTGGCACCAATACAAGCGCAATGCTTACTACCTATGCAGGTTATAGCACTGCGAATATGGATGGCGTGTTCATGACAGCCAACCAGACCGCGACGGCATCATACAACACGATAACATTAAATACCGGATCGACCCAGGCAAGTAATGGCGTATTATTAAGCGCATCGGCTGCCGGAACGTATACCAACACAATATCAAATAACACGATCAACCAAACAGGCACGGCGGGAGCATACAACGGCATACAGAATAGTTCGGCAGGCAATGCCAACAGCACTATAACAATAAGCGGCAATACCATTAATACGGTGACGGGGGGAAGCGCAACAAACGGCATAACGACTACGGCAGCTGCAGGAACAATTAATATAACCAATAATAACGTGACTGTACGCAACGGTGCCGCTGCTATATCGGGTATCGTTAGCGCCGGTGCGGGCGTTACGTTAAACATGACCGGTAACACAGTCGATGTATCTACGACAGGTACTACTTCTACTGTTCAATTCCTTGCAAGCACATCCACGGTAACAGGGTCTATAAGTATTCAGAATAATACTTTAAAAACTGCGAGTAACCTTACTACCACATCAGGTACCGTATATTTAATTAACAATAACAACAGCACCAACAATATCACGGTCTCTGGTAACAAACTACAAGGTAGCTTAACTAAATCAGGATCGGGAGGAACTTTTTATGGGTATTATAATTTCGGAACTCCTACCGGCGGTATGGAAAACATCTATGCAAATAACTTTTCGAACATAACGTTGTCGGGCACCACAGTTTTTATCGGTATCAACAGTGCTACGGGGCCCTCCAGTAACTCATTGAACGGGCGACTTATCTACAATGATACAATAAGCAATATTACCCTGGGCGCGCATACTTCACTATCTACCGGAATCCTTGTGAATTTTAATAACGGACCACTCACGCAGGTATACAATAACAGATTAACTAACATAATCACGGCAGGGACTACTTTCAATGGAATATCATTAAATAGTTCAGGCTATGGAGGAGCGATATACAGCAACTATATATCCGGCATAAGCGGTACAGGCGCATCGGCAACCATAATTGGTGTATTACTGAATCCGAATACTACTACCGGGGTGGCCACCGAGCGAAATGATACGATTACCGGCTTATCTGTAGCGGGAAATACTACTGCTATCATCCGCGGCATAAGCATCGTGTCGGGCATAAGCGATAGCTCGTATCAAAATGTGGTTTACAACCTAAGTGCGACCACTACTACAGGAAGTGCAAGTATAAATGGCATAGCGATCACAGGCAGCACCACTCCAAACGTGTATCGTAACAACATTTTTAACCTTAGCGCAGGTACATCCGCAGGTACAAGTACCCAAGTGAACGGAATAAACATAAGCACTGTTACTACGGGAAGCAATGTGTTTAATAACTTCACATCGGGCTTAACAGCGCCTTCGGCCGTCAACGTAAATGCAGTGGTGGGTATCAATGCCTCGGCCACCGGTACGCTGACAAACAAATTATATTTCAATACCATTGCCCTGGGCTTTGGCGGAGCAATAAGCGGCGGAACCAATTTTGGCGCAACAGGTATACTATATCCCACCAGTGCTACTGCCCTTACCGATGTAAAGAACAACTATATCACGGTGAATGCCACAGCTAGTGGTACTGGCATTAATGCAGTGATACGCAGGAATACAGCTGCTGCCACGGCTAACGTTCCCCCTGTTTCAGGCAACTTTACTGCCAGCAACAATGTTTACTCTATTAATGCTGGCACTAATAACTTCATTTATGTAGATGCTACAGACAATACAACAATTAAAAATGGCTACGCGTTGAGTGGCCTGACCGCGGACCTTGTAAACAATATAGTAAACGATCTTTCTTTTAACACGGCTTGTGGTTTATACAAATCGTTTATGACAGGCAGAGAAGGCGGAACTGCCATTGAAAATACACTTATAGCCGGACCAAATACCGGCACATTCGTACCCGTGGGCATCAGCTACGCCGAAAGCGGTGGTGTAACGATAGCAAGTCCGTCCATCACTACCGACTTCTCGGGGGCATTAAGGAGCAATCCTCCGGATATAGGTGCATTACAATTCAGCGGTACCGGTATCGATATCTCAGCGCCAACTATTGCTCTTACAGGAAATCCGGCAAATACCTATTGCCTCGATGCACCAACAGTAACCGCGACAATTACCGATCTAACAGGGATTAACATCGCACCGGGCACAGCGCCAAGGTTGTATTTCAGAAAAACAACGGATGCTAACGCATTTGGTAATTATCCTACAGATAATAACTCAACATTCAATGGTTGGAAATATGTAGAAGGTACAGGTACTCCTCCAAACTTTAGTTTCCAGATCGACTATTCGCTACTGCAGTCGCCAGCGGCGGCAGGCGACGTGATCACCTATTTCGTGGCTGCACAGGACGTTGCAGCCATAGCTAATGTAAGTGTTAACAGTGCCGGCCTTGCCAGCGGATATTGCTTAAATAGTGTGAACCTGCCTGCTGCTGCAGGTCCAACAACAGGCTCGCCTGCTAGCAATACTTACACGATACTTACTAAACCGGTTTTGAGTGTAAGCCCGGTAAGCCCGGGAACGACCTGTGGCACACCAGTTAAACTTAATATCAACGGAACGCCTTTATTCGGCAATGGCAGTATAGGAACTGCAGCCTCAACAACTATTCCTTCTACTACTTTATCTACACTCGGCCCCAATCCAATGCAGGACTATTATGGTGGCACTAAGCAGCAAATGCTGTTCCTGGCATCAGAACTGACTGCCCTAGGGATAGGCGCAGGCTATAGCATCACATCGGTAAGTATTAACATGGCTACTGCTTCCGGCACGACATTGCAAAGCTTCAGGGTGAAAATGGGAACTACCGCCAATAGCAGCATAAGCGCATTCGCAACAGGGCTTACTACTGTGTATCCTCCTACTGACATTGTACCTGTTGTAGGTATTAACACGTTCAACTTTACAACTCCGTTTGTATGGGATGGCAGCAGCAACTTAATAGTAGAAATGAATTATAGCAATAATAATTCGCCATCGTCTGGTCCTAACACAGCCACCTTCTCAACTACAGCATTCCAAAGCACTATTTTTTACAGGGCTGATAATCTCCTCCCTGCGTCTATGGACGCTTATGGGGGAGCGCCAACTTTTTCTTACAGTGCGAGGAACAATGTGAATTTCACGAGCAATCTTTCATTCCCTAATACATGGACGCCAATCGGCAATGCATATACTGATGCGCTTGCTACGATCGCCTATACCGGCGGCCTGGCAGATACAATATATGTGAAACCTGAAAACAATACTCAATACCAGGTGATCACATCATATGGGGCATGCGCAGATACTATGTCAATGGTTGTTACGGTTACCGGTGGTTACACTGCTCTTGCAGGTACTGCAGCGAGCACAGAAACAGATTCTGCACTTGTAATTGCAGCTGCTACCGAAGTGCGCTATTCTGATTGTGACCTGATGGCTACTGTGACACCATCGGGCGGTAACCCGATAGCCGGCAATACTGATGTAAGTGTAACACTGGATGCAGTTGTACAGACATTCAACACACAACCATATCTACAGCGCCACTTCGACATTGTACCTGATGCAAACCTTAATTCAGCCACAGGTACGGTAACATTGTATGCATACCAAACTGAATTTGATGCATATAATACCGCTGCCGGTCTTTATCCTCCATTGCCTACAGGTGCTGTAGATAACGGTAACGTAAGGATCACGGAGTTCCATGGTACAGGTACTGCTCCCGGAAACTATACAGGTGTAGAAGAACTGATAACACCGACGGTGAGCTGGGATGCAACTAACAACTGGTGGGTAATGACCTTCCCGATTACAGGTGCAGGTGGCTTCTATATCCACACCAACCTGCTGAACGGTGCACTCGCTATCAAGATCGGCGACATCACAGCAGCAAATGCAGGTACACGTAACCGGGTAGACTGGAACACTGCAACAGAAGAGAGGGGCAGCATCTTTACTGTAGAACGTAGTATAGATGGCTCGCACTTTACCGCTATAGGTGATGTAAATGCTAAAGGCAGTGCATCTAACTATACTTTCTGGGATGAAAAACCGGCAAACGGCATCAACTACTACAGGCTGAAGATCACCGAAGCAAGCCACATAAGCTATACTAAAGTGGTAACAGCGACTGTGAAGAGCGGCAATGGCTTCGCAATAAATGCTTATCCTAACCCTGTACTCAACTCAGTTACATTAAATGTACTGGGTGAGCAAGGCGCTAATGCATCGGTTATAGTTACGGATGTTACCGGCAAAGTATTAAGGCAAATGCAGGTGCAAACTGACAAGGCGACTGTAGATATGACCGGCCTTGCATCGGGCATATACATGATAAAATATACTGATGACGCCCATTCTGAAACAGTAAGGGTTAACAAACAATAAGTAAAACATTAAGTTGAAAGCCCCCGTTGCAGAACGGGGGCTTTTTTATATACATATTTGGCTACATAAAATTTATCAGGCCCGGGCGGTGGCAGCCATTAGTTTCCTATCTTTAGTATGTAAATTTTATTCGCGGCAATGCTGTATGCCATTGTAGATATTGAAACGACGGGGAGTTATGCCGCAGGAAATGGCATCACGGAGATAGCTATTGTGATACATGATGGGGAAAAAGTCATCAACTTCTACGAAACATTGATAAACCCGCAGCAACATATTCCTTTATTCATACAATCGCTTACCGGCATCACTAATAGCATGGTGGATAAAGCTCCTTTATTTGACGAGGTAGCGGCACAGGTGTATGAGCTATTGCAGGACAAAGTGTTTGTAGCGCATAATGTAAATTTCGATTACTCCTTCATAAAGCACCACCTGGACCAGAGAGGCTACGAGCTAAACCTGAAAAGGCTATGCACAGTTCGACTGGCGAGGAAGATAATACCGGGTTTAAACGGCTACAGCCTCAGCAAGCTTTGCCACCAGCTTAACCTAAATCTGAGCAACCACCACCGTGCAGGCGGCGATGCACTGGCTACTGCGCAGCTGTTCGGCATGTTGCTGGAGCGTGATAATGCCAAGGTGATAGCAGGTATGCTTAAAGGACGCAACCGTGAACAATACCTGCCTCCGCATTTGCCCGTAGAGCAGCTTGATAATCTGCCACGGGTACCGGGGGTTTATTACTTCTATGATATAAAGGGCAAGATCATCTACGTGGGCAAGGCCGTTAACATATTTAAACGGGTAAAGAGTCATTTCTCGAACAACACGACATCGAAACAAAAGCAGGATTTCCTGCGGGAGATACACCGCATAAGCTATAAAGAATGTGCTACCGACCTGATGGCGCACATATTGGAAAGTGCCGAGATACGCAGGCTATGGCCGGTGTTCAACCGCAGCCAGCGAGGTTACCTGCCACGATTTGGGCTATTTGTGTTCGAGGACAGGCAGGGATACCAGCGCTTTGCGATAGAGAAGAACAAGCAACATTTTAAACCACTTTATACTTTTAACTCACTGGCTGAAGGCCATCACTGGCTCAGGCAACTGATCAATGAATTTGGTTTATGCGCGAGGCTGTGCCATATAGCCAGCGTATGTACTAATGATATGCCTGCTGAAAGCTGCAAGGATGGCTGTACTGCTAACGAAGGCTATGAAGGATATAATGAACGGGTGGCCGAAGCCATGGCATGGATGGAACAACACCTGCCTACTTTTGCGCTTGTGGATAAGGGAATGGACGACAATGAAGAGAGCTGCATACTGATAAAAGGAGGCAACTTTTATGGCATGGGTTACATTAACGACAGGCACAGCCTGAAAAATATAGACCTGCTGGAAAAGCAACTGGAGCCGCTGCAGGATAATGACTACATCCGCAACCTGGTGTATAAACATGCCGCCGCCTACCCTGAAAAATGTGTTTCTTTCTAAGTGCTTTTTATATCTCCAAAAAAATTAACTTATTGAGCCAACCAGTATTTGCGTAGCAGCCATTCTGAAACAGCAAAAGCAAGAAGAAGGAAGAAATACCATTTCCAATCTACCAGAGGAACTGTCTCGGTATTTGTTTCTATAACAGGCTTGATGCTTTCGTTATGCGCAATGCTATCATAAAGCGATGCTATATTGTGAGCAGGCACTAAAGCACCTTTATACTTTTTGGCTATTCCATAGAGCAAAGGATAGTCAGCACCGGTCTCCATTAACTCGAGCGGAACACTTTCGACCACGAAACTGCCGGAAGAGCTATAGTCTCTGCCGTTGTATGTGCAGCGGGCAGCATAGGTATAAGTACCGCCTGCCCATACCCCAATATTAAGCCTGTAGGCGTTGCCTGCGCGCTCAAAGTTGAAATTCTGCTTGCGACCTGCACTATCAGAAATGATCAACTGTACTTCCGGTGTATTCACCTGTTCGTTATTGGCATTCAGCAGGTATGCACTGAGTGTGACAGGCTCCTGGTCGCTCCATACGTGCTTAGGCATAGCTACCTGGAAAGGCTTTTCGTTTGCATTGGCAGAGAGGAAAGAGATGGTCTGCCGGATGCACTCGTCGATTACATTGTGGTTGTTGAAGTGGCGGTACTCATATATACGCCAGCGCCAAAGCCCTTCACCGGCAGTTAATGCAATTGGCGTACTGCCCTGCTGCAGGAACCATAGCGGCGCCCCGTTACCGCTACGCTGGGAAAATAAAACAGAACCATTAGGCGGTGCCTGTATAAAACTTAAGGGGACGCCAAGCGGCGGCATCTTATCGAATACCGCCTGCATATTAGCAGGAAGCAGGAACAAGTTGAAGCCGGTATTGTACTGCGGCAGAACGTCATGCAAGGGTGCAGCATTCATCTCCAGGCTGCCTAATGCGGGTAACTGCGACAAAGCCGTTTCGTTAGTGCGGCTGCTGAGTATATACCAAACAGGTTTTCTTAACGAAGCCAATTGCTTTACTACATTACCGTTCTGCGATGGTAAGCCATGTAGTATAATGACATGGTAGTTGTCGAGCGATGCAGGAAGGTTGTCGCCGGTTACCGAAGTGAGCTTATAATTCTCCATGCCCGCCAGCGCTTCTTTTATGGCATTGACATCAGGATGCGGTGCAGCGGATGCAAGCAGTATGTTTCTTTTTTCTTCCGTTACCTCTACAAAAATATCACGGCGGTTATTGCTACTGTTCTTTTCACCATCGGCAATCGGAATATTCACTGTATAGTGATGCATGCCCGCCTTTTCCGCCTTTATAGTAAATGATACGGACTTGTCATAACGATCGACACTGATATTGAGCGGTGAAGCAGCAAGCAGGTTACCGCCTTCCAGCAATTGCACATTGTTACTGTAGCCATTACAAAGCGCAGCTACTACATCCGCACGTATCTCGAACTGGCTATTGAGCGATACTACGCTATTAGAGTATAGCTGGGTGATACGCAGGTCTTTTTGAATAGTGCTATCGCCCAATGCTACTGTATAAATAGAGTTATGCAGGGAAAGCGACTGGTACAGTGGGTTGATACCCTGGTTAAAACGGCCGTCGGTAGCAAGGATAATTGTGCCCAGGTTTTGCATACCATAAAATTCCTGCGTCCTTGATAAAGCTGCAGCGATATCGGTAGCGTTCTGTTTATAAGTGAAGACACTGTCGGTTTGCACCGTGCTGCCAAAACCCCAGGTAACCACATTATATTTATCCGAAAGCTTATCAACAAGGTTTTGTACGTTCTTCCTATATACTATCGAATCTTTACCCAGCGCCAATGCGACAGAGCGTGAATTATCCTGCAGGAAAAGGACTATAGGCTTTTGTGTTTCATTACGGGTAATTGTAAGCGCGGGGGCCAATAGTAAAAGCAATGCAAGCAATACCACTATACCACGGAGCAAAGCTGTGAGCCATGGATATGGCACTGCACGCCGGACATCGGCCCGGTACACCCAGTAGCCGGCAGCTGCTGCTAACAGTATCGCTATTGTCCAGAGGAGCATTTGCATTAAGGCAGCAATCTAAATAAATTTTCAAAAAGGAAGTGACAATAAAATACTAAACCCGATATATCTTTCATTGAGATATAGGACGAGGCTAGGCCTCTTTCACAGTCGCGGTTGCCAGTGGCTTTTTATCTTTTTTATTTTCTTTATATGGCTGCACATATTCTTCGTAGAATTGCTTCTTCGAATCCCTGTAATAGCTTACGCCACCTACCACACTCAGCAATTTTACATAGCACCAAGCGAGATCAAGCTGGTGCGGAAGGAAACCGCTGCGGGCACTCCTTGGGAAAAGATGATGGTTATTATGCCATTCGCCGGCCACGTAGCCGGGCCATAGCTGGTTGATGGACATATCGTCCCAGTTAAAATCAGTTCCTTCTTTGCGTTTGTCTTTCCCCTTGCCGTGGCCCTCGAAATTAAAAGTACGCACCCCAACAGCCCAGAAAAAGGCACTGCCAAAAAGCGTGACAGCCAGTGCATGGCCGCCGATCAAATAAAATGCCCCGTACCAGAACGCCCAGTTAAGCACCCAATGTATCAATGTTCTTGCCGGGTTGGCTATTGAGCCCCATTTGAGGTACTGCGCATAAGTATTAGGTGTTACACCGGTATGCAAAACGAGGTTGACGCAACGCTGGTAATCATCAGGAGAAAGATCTTTAGCTATGGGTTGGTGGTTCACATCGGCCAGGAAACAGTACAGGAAACCTGCATTAGCATTGTAGGGGTCGCCGGGCTGGTCGGATTTGGCGTGATGTACCTGGTGCGATACGATATAGGTTTCTTCAGGTACTACCTTAATGGTGAGGTTCTGAGTTATGAAGCGCCAGAAGCTGTTGCGAAACTTAAATGCCCTATGGGTACCGTACCTGTGATACCATACGGTACCATGCGAGCCCATAATTATCATGCTGTATACAAAGCCTGCAAGAAACAGCCACCAGCTAAAAAACTTGAAAACGAAAAGCAGGAAAAAAGGCAACAAGCATAATACCTGCCCCCAGCTAAAAACCGACAACCACCTTTTGCGGTCGCCAAAAATATTGAGGCGTGTAAAAAATTCTTTCAGTATCTGCTTCGAAGACGGCTTTATTAAATTCCCATCCTCATCCTGCCAACCATATGATGGCGGCTGCAACACGTGATCTAAAAATGCCATTAATTCCTTGTTATTTAATAAGGGCTCTAAGATACGACTAATATATGATATTGATAGAATATTAAGGTTTCCGTGGCTATGTTGAAAATGTAAGATGGTACTATAAAAAGTAGCGATAACATGGACGAAATAAAATGTGTTATTTGCGCCAAATAAAAAATATGGCACTCAACAAAGCACTTATAGCAGAACTTACGCATGAAGCAGTTAATACCCGCAAAATGCTGGAACGTGTTCCCCAGGAACACTTTGCCTGGAAACCACACGAAAAGTCGATGACCTTACAGCGCATAGCCAGCCACGTAGCCGACCTGCCCACCTGGGTAAGTACAGGGATCAAAACTGATGAGTTAGATATGGGTGCAAAACCATTTACTCCTATACTGTTCAATAGTACCGAAGAGATACTGGAACATTTTGACAATACGCTTGCACAAGCTATCAAGGACCTTGAAGAAGCCAGCGATGAGCTGCTACATGAAAAGTGGGTCTTCCGTCATGGCGACCATGTAATATTTAATTTACCAAAGGCTGCGGTAGTACGCAACTTTGCAATGAACCATACGGTGCACCACCGCGGGCAACTGAGTGTATACCTTCGCTTGCTTGATGTGCCTGTACCGGGCATGTATGGACCAAGTGCTGATGACCGATAACCCCCCGGAGGCCTCCCTAAAGGGAGGAAGCAAAAATTCTATAGCTGCCTCAGGCAGCTATTTTTTTACACTATTTGTATCTAACCGGTTATTAGGCTGACAGTACTCTTATCATTTCGAGCATATCATTGCTCATTATACTGCCATGTTCCTTTACAGCGTCTTTGAAGGGCGTGTAGGTAAGCCCGTTGTTTACGACACCTACCATTATCTGCGTTTTATTTTCGCGCAAGGCCATGACTGCTGCATGCCCCAGCCTGCTTGCAAGTACCCTGTCGGAACATGAGGGGCTGCCGCCTCGCTGTATGTGCCCCAGTACGCAGGTGCGCGTATCCAGTTTTGGAAAGCGTTCCTGTATGCGCGCAAATATCTCTTTGGAACCCCCGAAATCATCGCCTTCAGCTACAACCAATATATGCACCGTTTTTTTACGGCGCTCATCACGGTCTATTCTTTCCAGCACTTCATTGATATGAGTAACTTGCTCCGGTATCAGTATATCCTCTGCACCGCAGGCTATGCCGCTGTGCAATGCTATATAGCCAGCATCGCGGCCCATTACTTCTATTACAAACAGGCGGTCGTGCGCCTCTGCAGTGTCCCGTATTTTGTCGATGGCTTCAACAGCCGTATTTACTGCAGTATCAAAGCCAATGGTGAAATCTGTACCTGCAAGGTCTTTGTCAATGGTGCCCGGCAGTCCAATGGCAGGTATGGTATACTTTTCAAAAAACTTGACCGCCCCCCTGAAGGTACCATCGCCACCTATCAGCACAAGGGCCTCAATGCCATGCTTCTGTAGTTGCTCATGGGCCTTCTTCATGCCCTCATCGGTCATGAATTCTTTACTGCGTGCTGTTTTTAGTATTGTACCACCCCTTTGTATAATATTTGAAACATCAGTGGTCTGCATCCGGTAGATATCCCCTTCTATCATTCCCTGGTAGCCACGGCGGATGCCATACACTTCCATTCCATTATACACAGCTGTGCGTACTGCCGCACGGATGGCGGCATTCATGCCGGGGCTATCGCCACCGGAAGTAAGTATGCCAATTCTTTTTAGCGGGCTATCCATAATTTTGTATGAAAATTACAGAAACTGTGCCAGCATATCAAAGCCGAAATGCTGTGAATGTCTTATATTCATTTAAATAAAAAAAAACAGGGCTATAAAAATAGCCCCGTCCTAGCACCTCAATGTTTTGATGCCTTCTCCAATTCGTCATCAGGAAGGCTTGAGGTGCGCATCACCGCATCTTTGTTATAAAAAGTTACTTTACCTGTAGCTACATCGTACATGGCAGGCACTATACCAATACTGCCATTTTCAACATGTTCAAGAATTATAGGGCTATTTTCTGTTATCTGCCGGACCGAATTCTTTACATTCAGCATGGCCACTTTATTTACAAACGCAGTATTGCTGCCTGTTCTGTTACCGATTGTTGTTTGTTCGGCATCTACGGCGGGCTGTATCTTGTGCAGCAGAGCTGTAAGGTGCCCTAACTCTACATGATCGCAGGCACCTTTTATTGCGCCGCAACCGGTATGGCCGAGCACCAATATGAGCTTTACGCCCGTTACTGCAACAGCATATTCAAGCGAACCGAGAATATGGTTGGTTATGACATTGCCCGCTATCCGGATACTGAATATATCCCCAAGGCCCTGGTCAAAAACAAGTTCTGACGATGTACGCGAATCCATACAGCTCAATATGGCCGCGAAGGGCTTTTGCTCATCTTTTGTTTCATTGACCATTTGCAGCAGGTCATGATTCATCTTAAGGTTATTTATAAAACGGAAATTCCCCTCCTTTAACAGCTGTAATGCTATTTTAGGTGTTACATCTTCCAGGCTATTTTTTCTTCTTTTTAAATACATACGCTCTTTTTATCGTAATCGTGATTTATTTTGTTTCATTCTGCAGTTGCTGCAGGAGATCTTTATGTCCGCCAGACGTGCGCGTGGGCACCTCATCGGTATTCATCAGGCCATGTATGATCTCCTTTTCGGAAACCACCCTGGGCACTTTATATGTCTCTTTAAAGCCTACGAGCGATACTTTGATATTCCTGGAAGGTGCAGTGAAATCATGGAACTCCCTGATCGTATCTAATACATCAAAGTCAATGTACTCGGTCAGTACCGCGTCAATAATTAAATTTGACCCTGCAGGTATTTTGTCAAGTGTCTCCTTGATACTGGCCTTATTAAGGAAGGATACTTCCTGCGCAAGGGTCAGTTTTACGAGGTCACCATTGCTGTAAGTATTCCTCATAAAATAGTAAGGGATACGCATGTTTTGACGCAGAATGTAGAACACACTGATCAGCAAGCCTATTCCCACTCCCTTTAGCAGGTCAAGCGCTACTACCGCTGTAAGGGTAGCTACAAAAGGCACGAATTGTGTCCAGCCGCCCTGCCACATATGTTTAAAGGTAGCGGGCTTGCATAGCCTGTACCCCGTAAATATGAGTATGGCAGCAAGCGAGGCTTTAGGTATCAGGTTGAGCACCATGGGAATACTCGCCACGCATAGCAACAGCAAGGTACCGTGTATGATGGTAGAAAGTTTGCTGCGCGCACCTGCGTTAATATTAGCCGAGGTACGTACTATTACAGAAGTAATGGGCAGGCCGCCTATCAGGCCGCTGATCATATTACCTATGCCTTGCGCCTTTAGTTCCCTGTTGGGCGATGTGTTTCTTTTTTGCGGATCCAGTTTCTCCGTTGCCTCAAGGCATAACAATGTTTCTATGGAAGCCACAACAGCTATTACCAGCCCAGTCTGCCATACTTTAATATTCTTGAAACCTGAAAAATCAGGTAAGGTGAACTGGCCTACAAACTCTGATACAGAACCGGCTATCGGTAAATTAACCAAGTGAGAACTATCCAGGTACATGCCCGGCGCTGCCGCTTTAAAAGCTTCATTGATCACTACGCCCAGCACTACTACAAAAAGACCGGCCGGCAACATCTTGATCTTTGTGAACAACTTGGTTTGCCACAGTATGAGCAAGATTATACCTATTACAGATATAACTACGGCAGCGGGTTGTATATGCTGTAAAGAAGTGCCTATAAAATCAAATACAATTCCATCATCGGCATCCGACATTTCAGCAGCACTATTTTTCGCATAGCCTACCGCATCAGGTATCTGCTTAATAATAATAGTAAGTCCAATACCCGCCAGCATACCTTCTATCACACTCGAGGGTATAAAATTGGCAATACCACCGGCCTTTAAGAAGCCAAGGAGTAACTGCACCGCACCCGCTATCATAACGGCGCAGAGAAAGATACCGAATACATTCAGCTCGCCTATAGCAACCAGCACAATGGCCGTAAGGCCTGCTGCAGGACCAGAAACACTTAAGTGTGAACCGCTAAAAAAGCCGATAACAATACCGCCAATGATGCCGGCCACAAGGCCCGAAAATAAAGGAGCATTTGACGCCTGTGCTATGCCAAGGCACAATGGCAATGCTATCAGAAAGACTATAAGACCCGCAACAGCGTCCTTCTTAAAATTTGCAAACAGTGATGTTTTTTCTTGCATAATACATATTAGATCATTTGAGAGGGTGAACAGCAAAGCAATGCAGACATTGACTTGCGATCACATTTACATTGCGATCTTAAAACCCAATAAGAATTGGGAATCAAATTGTATTAGCAAAAATTCGGCGGGGGCGTGAGGATATCCGCGACATGGCCATCCGGCAAGTTCTCAGCAGCATGAAGCATTACTGTAACTTTATGGTCGAAAGAGATCAGGCGATCAGTTTCGGAAAATGAGGTATAGAGTTTCCAGGCATCGTCCTTCTTTTCTTTGAGCGGACTGCTGTCGCCTCCATATTCATGCACTTCTTCTGTGTTTGTTCCTTTACATAATAGCTTACCCAGTTCCTTCACAGGCAGTACCTGGAAGGAAAATATGATCAAGCATAAGTATGCAACGAAGTGCTTCATTGTTGCAAATTAACGATAAAGAAACCTTATTACACAAATAAAAAAAATAAAAAAAATGTTAAACCCACCTGAAGCCCTTGCTGCTGGCGTATTTGCACTGTACTTTTTTTTTGAATACCTTTGGAGTACTTTACGTCTCAAATGGTTGTTAACCTGAAATATATACTCTGTTTCCTCCTGCTAACGGGCGCTACTTATAGCCTGCAGGCACAAACACAAGCCTGGCAATCGCCGGAAGTGGAAGCCATGTATAATGACGGCCGCAACTATATGAGCAGCGGCAACCTGGCACAGGCCATAGCCATATACCAGCAGGCAATACAACTGGCGCCCGGCCAACTGGTACTGCACCGCGAGTTAGGCAGGGCATACTACATGATGGGCAACTATGATGAAGCTAAAAACGTCTTGGAGCCTATTATAACCAGCGGTGATGCCGACGACCAGAGCTACCAGGCCATGGCACAATGCCTCTCCCTCTCAGGCGATAAGAAAAGGGCTAAAGCCATGCTACAAAAAGGCATAGCCAGCTACCCGCATTCCGGCTTGCTATACCATGATATGGGCAAGCTATACGATGATGAGGATGAAACAGTATATGCCCTTGAAACATGGCTGGACGGTATACAGGCCGACCCCGGCTATCATGTGAACTACTACGAGGCAGCGCGCACCTATATGAATACCAACAAAACCGTATGGGCCATTTTGTATGGCGAGATGTTTGTAAATATAGAACGGCAAACTCCAAGGGCGGAGGAGACAAAACAAATGCTGTTTGAGGCATATAAGAAACTGTACACAGATATTGCCCCGGGCGATGAGTCGCCTAAATACAAGAATGGCAAACGACCGAATGGGCTTGTTGGTGCGGTTCCCTTCGAGGAAGCTGTTCGTAGTACATACCTGAAATTATCACCCGTGGTAAGCGATGGGATAAGCGCGGAGAGCCTTGCCATGCTAAGGGCTCGTTTTTCGATAGAATGGTCGTACCAGTATGCTTCACAATACCCTTTTACCTTATTCACCTATTATGATGTAATGTTGCGTAATGGATTTTTTGATATGTATAATGAGTGGCTGTTTGGCAAGGCCGAAAGCCCACAGCAATATGAATCATGGAATGCATTCCACACGGGGGATATGCCAAAATATGAGGCTTGGGCACAAGCGAATGTTATGAGACCGGCAGGAGGCGACTTTTATAACGACAAGCAGGTAGACGGCATTTTCGGCAAAAAGAAGAAAAAATAATATAAACGTTAAAATCTTTCCTGCAATTCATCTTTGCCCGCAAAAGCACTACTTTTGCCCCTTACAACATTCGTATCATTTTTATTTATCATGATGTATTACAGTAGGGCATTTGCCTTAAAACCATATACTTTTCTCCTTATCCTGGGACTGTTTTTTAGCGCTCCCATTTTTTCTTATGCCCAGCCACAGAGTGCCGATAAGGTATTGGCAGTAGTGGGCCGCAACCGCATCATTTTACAGTCGGAACTGGAACAGCAAGCAGCATCTGAGAAAATGCAGAACCCGTCTTTTACCGATGAGATGAAATGCTCGCTGTTACAACAAATGATAATGCAAAAGCTGCTGGTAGAACAGGCTGAACGGGACAGTGTGTATGTAACAGAAGAAGAAGTTGAGGGCCAGCTTGATAACCGCTTACGCTATTTCACTCACCTGTATGGCTCAAAGGAAAAACTGGAAGAAGCAATAGGAAAGACAGTGTACCAACTGAAAGAAGACAAGCGCGATGATATAAAAGAATACATGCTTGCCGAAAAAGTAAGGAGCACGTTGATACAGAATGTAAAGATCACCCCCGGTGAGGTGCGCACTTTCTTTGATAAAATACCAATTGACAGCTTACCATTTTTTCCTGCATCGGTGGAGGTGGGCCAGATAATCATAGATCCGCCTGCAAGCCAGGAAATGAACGACTATGCCAAAAACAGGATGGAAGAGATCCGCAAAGAGATAGTGAGCGGCAGCAAGAGCTTTGAAACAGCAGCCACCTTTTACAGCCAGGACCCAGGCAGCAAAGACAATGCAGGTGACCTGGGCGTGGTAGGCCGGACAGACATGGTTGCACCCTTTACAGCGGCAGCTTTCAAACTACAGGACGGCGAAATATCACAGGTGGTGAAAACAAGCTTTGGTTACCATATTATACAAATGGTGAAACGCCAGGGTGACCAGGCACACCTGAGGCATATCCTCATCCGTCCGCAAACTACTTCGGCCGATATAAGAACAGCCCTGAACAAATTAGATAGTGTGCGATCTGAACTACTTGCTAATAAGTTGACATTCCCCGAAGCAGTAGGTAAGTATGCAACAGATGAGAACTCAAAACGCACAGGCGGCATGGTGGCCAACCCAACAACGGGTAGTACACAGATAGAGATAAACATGCTGGATCCTGCTACCGCACTGATGATTGATAGTTTAAAACCCGGCTCATTTTCGCAACCACAGGTTTTTAAAACAGAAACAGGGGAACAAAGCTGCCGTATTGTATATCTAAAGAATCGTACTGAGCCGCATAAGGCAAATCTTAGGGAAGATTACAGTAAGATACAGGAAGTAGCCCTGGAGCAGAAAAAAGCGCTGAAACTAACAGAATGGCTGCGCGAAAAACTGCCGACGTACTATATAAGATTAGCCACCGAGTACCAGGGATGTAACGACTTCAAAGACTGGAAACTGGCATCAAACGAATAATAATATACTAAAGCATCCTTCGGATGCTTTTCTTTTACAGCTTTTTTTGGCGGTTAAGGCTTTTACCTATAATTTAATGGCCTCGTAATAAACTGATATGCTGAAAGCCATAAGGCGGTTTGCTTCTACACGCACCCCTAAATTTTATTTTCTCAACAAGGCTATGAACGGCAAACAGTTCAAGCTTCTTGATATAGGTGCCGGCAACCATTCGCCCTCGAAAACAACAGCCCTTTTCCCCGGCTGCGAGTACTATGGAGTTGACCTTAATAAAGATTACAACTACAGCGAAGCCGATAACAAAGCCTTGAAAGGCTTTTATGAAAAGGACCTTACCGAATTGCAATTGGACGATATACCAAATGACTTTTTTGACTTCATTATGATGGCACACATTATTGAGCACCTGCACAATGGTGATAAAGTAGTGGAGCTGTTATCAGAGAAACTAAAAAAGGGAGGCTACATCTATATCGAATATCCCGGACAAAAAAGTACAACACTGCCATCAATGTATGGTACACTTAACTTTTACGACGATCCAACCCATGCCCGCATTTATTCTGTGAAAGAACTAAGCGCACTTTTATCAGGCCTTGGTTTCAAAATAATTTCATCAGGCATGAGGCGCAGCTGGTTCTATATATTGACTACACCTTTTAACGTACTCAACTATAAGCTGAAAGGCAAGAAAGTTCCCGGCCCTTATTTTTGGGACTTAATGGGATTTGCAGAGTATGTATATGCTCAGAAAATTAATTAGCTCAACAGGAAGTCTATATCTTCTCTTGTAAGACGTTTCAATATTGCGTTGTCATCGCTTACCAGGTCGTTAGCCAGTGCACGCTTCCGTTCCTGCAATTGCAGCATTTTCTCTTCTATAGTGTCTTTACAGATGAGCCTGTAGGCAAAAATGTTTTTGGTTTGGCCTATACGGTGCGTACGGTCTATAGCTTGTTGCTCCACAGCCGGGTTCCACCAGGGATCTACTATATACACATAGTCGGCCGCGGTAAGGTTAAGACCTATACCACCGGCCTTAAGCGATATAAGGAATACACGGCAGGTCTCATCGCTCTGAAATTCCTGTATCGCCTTTTCACGGTCTGTAGCAGTAGTGCTGCCATCAAAGTAAACATAAGGAATACCCTTTTCTTCAAGGTCCTTCCTTATCAGTGCCAGCATACCGAGGAACTGTGAGAAGACCAGTGCTTTGTGATTACCTACATTCTCGGTTATCTCGCGGGTCAGCTCATCCATTTTTATCGAATGGTTCGGGAATCTCTGTTCTTCGTTCAGTATGGCAGGCGAGTCACATATTTGCCGCAGTTTGGTAAGCCCCTGCAGTATATGCATTTGCGAGCGTTCTATGCCCTGCTCGTCTATCATGCCCAGTATCTTCGACCTGTAGATGTTCCGGTAGGCATCGTAAACTTTGCGCTGTTCATCGCCCATTTCGCAAAACAGGATAGTTTCTGTTTTGGCCGGCAGGTCTTTGGCTACTTGTTCTTTAGTTCTTCTCAGCAGGAAGGGATAAGTGAGCTTGCGCAATTGCTGCTTCACTTCATCCTCCTGGAATTTGTCAATAGGTGTGGCAAATTCATTCATAAAGAACTCCCTGCTGCCCAGCATACCGGGGTTAAGAAAGTTCATTTGCGCATACAGGTCGAAGGTATTGTTCTGCACGGGCGTACCGCTCAGGGCCAGTCTGTTCTTCCCGTTAAGCAATAGCGAAGCCTTTGCCACCTGCGATTGCGGGTTCTTTATCGACTGCGATTCATCCAGCACTATATGATCGAACAATACTTCCTTGAACATTTTGATGTCGCTGCGCATAGTACCGTAGGTAGTAATAACAACATCAAAATTATCAAAAGCCTTGGGGCTTACATTACGTTTGGGACCATGATGTATAAAATGTCTCAGGCCCGGCGTAAACTTTTTTATTTCATTCTCCCAGTTGTACACCAGCGTTGTAGGGCATACCACCAGGAATTTTGCGCCAGGGTTATCATTAAGGTAATGCAGGAAATAAGCAAGTGCCTGTACTGTTTTACCAAGACCCATATCATCGGCTAGTATGCCACCCCAGCCTGCTTCCTTAAGGAATACAAGCCATTGGAAGCCCGCTACCTGGTATGGGCGCAGTTCCGCCTTTAATTGCGATGGCGGCATTATGTTACTAAAGTCGCTGGATATTATGCTGTTAAGGCGTTTCTTCTTTTCTTCCAGTTCCTGCTGCAGTCCTTCCTCATCTATTTCGGCAAGCAGCTCATCCAGCACGCTGAAGTGTACTTTTTTCAGGCGCAGCTTATTGCCTTTGCTCTCGCCCATCTTCACCAGCAGGCCATATTTCTTCAGCCAGTCTTCAGGCAGCAGGCCTATGGACCCGTCGCCAAGCTTCACAAAATTCAGGCGTTGCGCGAGGGCTTTTTTAATGTCAGGTATGGTAATTACCTGGTCGCCAAAGGCTATCTCCACCGATGCATCGAACCAGTCTATACCACTGCTTACCTGCACCCTTGTTTCCGGCCGGTTGGTATTAATGCGCAGGTTCTTCAGTCCTTCAAACCCAAACATCTCTACATGCCACTCTTTCATGATATCCGTAAAACGGAAGAACCAGTTATTATTCAGTACCGAAGTACCAGGCATGTAGAAGAAGTGATTTTGAAGGTTGTGCTGCATATCGGTATGCAGGTTGCGCAACAGCGCGGTAAATTCCTTTTCAGCTTCTTCATTGCGCTTCACGATCTTCACCACGCCATTCTGTGGTTGTATCACATCGCCAAAGAAGCCCCACTTTATCTCTACACCATTATATACAAACGCAGGTTGCATCACCATCATTTGCTCGCGCTCCTGCAGGTACAGCCTGTACGTTGGTTTTACTTTATCTACGTGCTCCACCAGTGCATCTTCAAAATCAACATGCACAGTGTTGCTCCATATCATTACCTTATTTTCAAGAAATGCAGGCCATTCTGCAGCCGGCACCACTATTTTCCCATCGGGTAACAATTGCTCGGTAAGGCGCACCTCAGCAATATTGCCAAGTGCGTACAGCTGGTAGTCCTGCAACAGCAGCCCTTCATTCAGCATTTTTACTTCACTATGCGGCACTATTGTATTGTCAATATTCCAGTCCAGCGATACAGTAAAGTCTTTCTTCCCCTTCTTCACACTTAGCTGTGGGTGAGCAGACTTATCCATGAACTCTATGGTATGCAGCTTTGATGAAGAAAGCCTGCCGGGACCGCTATTTAAAAAACATAACTGGTATGGTGCATACCTGTGTAGCAGCTTCTGGTACTTGGGTAGCAGAAACTCCCATACCTGCTCTTTTATTTCCTCCGCAGGTTGCTCTTTCAATACATCCTCATAGCCATCTATAAAGTCTCCGAAAGGAAGATTTTTTTTCAGGTATTTAACTATCTCTTCAGGCGTGAATTTCCTGATCACGGGTATCAGTTCCCTGTCTCCCTCCCTGTATTGATGTGGATTCACATATTGTTGCAGGTCGGGCAATTCAATCCCATCTATAAAACGTTTACCATCCTCATCGGTCCTGCCCGATACCAGCAGAATGTCCACGAAAGGATAACGGTTCACATTGGTATCTACCACTATCCCCAACCTTTTTTCATCTTTCTCTACTATAGGCGCCTCTTCTACAATTGGCCTGGCCACCGGCGCTGCCACAACTGCTTCTGCAACAGGCAGGTTTACCTTCTTTATCGTCGGGTCCAGCACACGGAGGAAGGGTTTTCCATTCTCGTAAGTGAACGTGAACTTATTGGTCAGGTCGTCGTTGAGCGAATACCCGTACATGCGCAGCAGTTTATTTTTCTGCTCATCCCAGTCGCGCATCGACTGAAAATATTGTGCACCGTATGTACGCAATACCTGCATGAAAAGTGTGGCTTTGTGCACACATATGGGATGCTCTTTTTCATTGCAGCCACAGGATGTATCAAAATATCGTTCATCATTCTGGCGAAGGACTACCTTATAAGTCTGATCGCCATCCGGCACCTCCGCTTCTATACGGTCGCCCTTGCCTGCTGTTATTATTGCTTTGCCTGACCTTGCCCAGTCTTGTGCCGTTTCCATCGTGGCGGGGGATGCAAACACCGCCAGCATTTGCAGGCTCACCTGGCGCATACGCACTATGGTGTGCTTTTGGTCGTAGACAATATCCGTATTCTCAAAAAAGCCGCTTTGCAGTATATCGTTAAGCTGGAACAATGCCGCCACTTCGTGCCTGCATATATCACCAAGGTTATACGGGCACTGGCAGCGTATCGACAAGCCCTTAAGCTGTAGATATTTGGAAACAGTAACAGTGTAGTAGTTTTGGTACAGGTCGTTACGCACACGAAAGCGCACCTGCTCTATGAGGTGATCCACATCAAGAAGCTGCACGCCCGAGGTATAAAATATTTTTTTACCCCGGCGTATTACTTCCTCTGTTCCGTGATTATATACGTGTTTTAATAGTGGCGGTAAAGACATTCCTTAAAAAAAAGCAAGCTACAAAGGTAACGAAAAAATCCCGCCGTGGCGGGATTAAAGCATTTAAAAATATGTTAACCGTGACTAGTTGAACAAGCTGAATATCGCATAAACAATAGCTGCCATAAGTCCGCTCACAGGAATGGTTAGTATCCAGGCCCATAATAAATTTACGGTAACGCCCCAGCGAACAGCAGAAAGGCGTTTAGTAGCACCCACGCCTATTATAGAACCTGTGATGGTATGCGTAGTGCTTACCGGTATTTTTAGCTGCTCGGTTACGAACAGCGTTATGGCCCCCGCAGTTTCCGCAGCTACGCCTTCAAAGGGGGTTACTTTGGTAATACGCGTACCCATTGTTTTAATGATCTTCCAGCCACCGCTCATGGTGCCGAATGCTATAGCAGAGTAGCATGCCATCGGTACCCACACAGGCATTTGCTCAAATTTTTCTATCTGTTTCCCTGCTATCAGTGCTGCGGTAATGATACCCATTACCTTCTGCGCATCGTTGCCGCCATGGCCAATGCTAAAGGCAGCCGACGAAACAAGCTGTAATCGTTTGAACCATGCTGTTGAACGGGCCATATTGAGGCTACCCAGGAAAAGGGTAAATACAGCCATTATGATAACGATAAGTGACAGCAGTATCCACTTAAAGTTCTCGCCGAAAAATATCAGCTCCAGTGCCCGCGATTCAAATTTTGTCTTGTAGGTGGTGTGTATGTCCTCAGTGTGGTCCTTTCTTGATAATATAAAGGTGATGCTATCCCTGTTAGAGTATTTTATCAATGCTGCATCGAGCTCTTTATCGGTATTAACCGGGAAATTATCTATGCGTAATATCACATCGCCCTTTTTAATACCCATTTTTTGGGCTGGTGAGTTGTGCACCACCTCCTTTATTCCTATGCCTGTGCCAGTTTCAGCCGGGGCTGATTTCATGCCTATTATCCTGGAGGTATCTGTTGTAATTACAAATGAGAGCGTACAGATAATTGCTACGATGATCCCTACGGAGACCAGCTTGGGCAGTATACTTTTCCTGAATGCATTTATGAACCAGACCGAGATAATAAATGCTATGAGCATGCCTACAAGCGGCGCCAGTATGATGAAGCTTACCGTCTTGATAACAGGCTCCGGGTTTACCGCATCAATGCCAGCATGGGCAATGGCCGCGCCGGCAAAACCTCCTATCAATGTATGTGAAGAGCTGGAAGGGATACCGAACCACCAGGTTACAAGGTTCCAGGTGATAGCAGCCAGCAAACCGGAAACGATCACGGGAAGTGTGATCACATCTTCCTTTACTGTCTTGGCTATCGTGTTGGCAACACCATGGTCCTTAAAAATGAAAAAGGCTACGAAATTGAACAGCGCAGCCCACAATACAGCCTGGAAAGGAGTCAATACCTTAGTTGACACTACAGTGGCTATGGAATTAGCAGCATCGTGAAAGCCGTTAATATAATCAAATATCAATGCTAAGACTATAATGACGATCAGCAGTGGGGTCATGTTATATCGGGGCTACGTTAGGCGTATTTAATAATAATTGACTCTACTACATTGGCTGCATCCTCGCATTTATCGGTCACTATCTCCAGTTCCTGGTACAGGTCTTTCTTTTTGATTAGCTCTATCGGGTCCTTACAATAAGCAAAAAGATTAGACATGGCATCGTCGAAAATATCATCCGCTTCATTTTCAAGGCTGTTGATGAGCACACAGGCATCCGTGATAGCGCGCAGGTCTTTCATATCCCGCAATTGCATTATTGCCGTATTCAGCGCAACGATACACCGCTGTATCACGCCCGCAAAAGCGCGCACGGTATCATCTACATCATGTATATAATAATTGGTAAGTCTTTTTGCCGAGCCCCAGATATAATCTGCTATATCATCAAGTGATGTGGTAAGGGCATGTATATCTTCCCTGTCGAAGGGAGTAATAAAATTACTGCCAAGCTCTATAAAAATGCGGTGTGTTACTTCATCATTCTTATGCTCCAGGTCTTCCAGCAGTTTCAGCATCTGCATACGTTTAGATATGTCTTTCTCATCCAGGGCTGCTACAAATATGTCGCCCATCTGTATGAGGTTGCCGGTCACTTCCTCAAACAGGCTGTAAAAAACCCTGTCTTTTGGCATGAAAAACTTGATAAACGAACCGAAAGCCATAGAAATAATTTTTATTTAAGTTCTTGCGGCAAAAATATCCTCCTTTACTCGCTCAAACTAATCTTAACGAAAAGATAATGATTTCTTAACCTTGAAATAATAATTTTTATTTAATGAATCAAAATCCAGAAGAGGCAAGAACTTATGTATAATAAATGATTCCAAATTGTACGAGGATCAACCTAATCGTACTCGTGGGTCCAGCCAGCCATATAGCATATCGGTCACCAGGTTCACGACGATGAAAATAAATGCGGTAAGCAATACCGCTCCCATTACCAGCGGAAAATCGAATTTATCCAGCGAGTCAACAGTTAGTTTACCCACGCCCTTCCACCCGAAGATGTATTCCACAAAAAATGAACCTGCCAGCAGCTCGGCCAGCCAACCCGATATTGCTGTTATCACCGGGTTTAGTGCATTGGGCAGGGCATGGCGGAAAATGACTTTTGTAGTAGATAAACCTTTGGCATAGGCTGTACGGATATAATCCTGTGATAGTACATCGAGCAGGGCACTGCGGGTAAGCTGGGTAATGATAGCCAGGGGCCTGATGCCCAACGACAGCGCAGGCAGCAACAGGTTCTTTATGGCAAGGTGTCGCCCGGTAAAGGGGTCGTATTCCCAAAGGCTGCCGGTCATATTCAATCCGGTAAGACTATGCAGCAGGTAGCCAAATATATATGCGATAAGCAAACCCGCGAAAAATGACGGCATGGATATTCCTGCCACGCTTGCCGCTATTGCTGATGTATCCAGCCATGTGCCTTTCTTTAGCGCTGCCAGTATGCCGAGTAGTATACCAAGTACTGTAGCCAATATCATGGCGGCAAGGGCCAATATTATAGTACCGGGCAGTGCCTCCCCAAGCACAGTATTTACTTCGCGTTTAGTATTGTAGGAGCGACCCATGTATGGCCATTTCAACACTATGCACTTGGCTGCACTTACCGGGAATAGCTGTATATAGCTATATTTCTTTTGGGCAACGCTATCCCTGTCATTGATACTTACCGGCAGCAGGTCATTGATATAAAGCAGGTAACGGGTAAATAATGGCTTATCGAGATTTAGTTCATGTCGCACATTCTTCAGGGTAGTGATATCGCTGCGCTGCCCTATAGTAAGGCGTGCAGGGTCTCCGGGCAATACATTAAAAAGAAAGAATACCAGCGTCACCACGCCCCATAACACAAGCAAGCTATACCGTATGCGTCGTGCCAGGAAGTGCAGCACTATTTCCAGTTTAGTTTGCCATTGTCCATCGAGATGCTCTTAGGATAATCGCGGAAGCTCCACTTGCCCCTGATAGTACCATTCTGTATCAGCATAAGGCCCGGGTTGCTGCGCATCGCTGTTTTGCTCACCGTCCCATCAAACTGGTAAAAAGGTACCATACCCAGGCCTTGTTTCTGCTGGAAGACCAGTGCATCCTCCTTAGGCGAGGAGCATAATACATAAGTCGGGATATCAAATTTCTCGGCGGCAGGTATCAATGCTCTTATCCTTTCTATATTATCGGTACGTGCATCACGCACATCCTTCACAAACAGCAGGAACACATATCCCGGTGTAGTAATTATATTTTGCGTTTGGTCGTTGCCATCATAGTCGGTAATGATGAAGTCCTTTATTTCGGGTTCGGCATTGCCTATACGTACCTGCTTATCCTTCCGGTCCACAAATTTCCATGTAGAATCCTGCCATGGGTAATTCTTCTCGTCAAATTCCTTTTTCACGCCATCCTTTTCATAGATGAACACCGAAACAAAGCTATCGGTGACAATACCCGGCCCTGTTGGCGCTTTCATCTTTTCAGGAATGTTATTGCCTGCTTTGTAAGCCAGGCAGTCGTAATAGGGCAGGTGTTCCAGCGCCCACCACTGTATCCCAAATGAAAGGAAAACCACGATCACCATTATTGACGTTCCCGCATACTTCCCGAAAACAGGCATTATACGCTTGCGGTATGCGAACAGTATCACAGAGAAGATCAAAAGAATCACATCTTTCCAAAACGTTTCCGTATTGCTTATTTTTATACACGCGCCAAAGCAACCGCATTCTTTTATTTTATCAGTAAATAAAGCATAAGCCGTAAGGAAGGTAAAGAGCATATTAAGCAGCAGCAGCAGCACCGAAAATATCCTGAATGCATAACCCAGCAGCACTGCCACCCCGGCTATTATTTCAAATGCGATCATTGTTACCGAAAACGCGAAAGCAAACGGCTCCATGAAGTTCATATGCAGCACTTCAAAGAACTCTTTCATTTTGTATACCAGGCCCAATGGATCATTAGCCTTCACCAATCCTGAGAAAATAAATAAGCACCCTACAATAACCCTCAGCAGCCAAAGAATGTATTTCATAACGCTTTTGAATTTTAACTTTTGAATTTTGACCTACTCACCCATTTTTATCAGCGCAAATATCCCGTAGTTAATGATATCGTTAAAGTTAGCTTCCATCCCTTCCGATACTATTGTCTGCCCGTCGTTGGCAAGTATTTGCTTTATCCTTAGCAGCTTCACCAATATGAGATCAACGAAAGATTCCTGCGACATATCCCGCCAGGCCTCACCATAGTCATGGTTCTTTTGTAGCATCAGCTCCTCCACCTCCCTGGCCTTCTGCTCGTATATGCTTTGCGCTTCCCCCGCACTTAGTTCTGTTTTAGCATCGTCGCTTATCGACGACTGTATCAGGGCAATGATCCCATAATTCACTATTCCTATGAACTCACTTTCAATACTATCCGCAATTTTCTGATTCCCTGTTTCCTGTATCTGGCGGATACGGCAGGCTTTAATGTATATTTGATCTACAATGGATATTGTACGCAATACCCGCCACGATGTTCCGTAGTCCTTCGCTTTTTTCACGTACAGGTCCTTGCACTTGTTCACGATCGACTGGTATTGTTGTAACGTGTGGTTCATCCGGGCTGTTGTGTTGCTGCTTATGGTATCCTGCATTTTATTTATACTGCAATGAATTTCAAAAATACACTTTTACCCATACAAACCACACTGCAAAGTAAAGGCAGGCTGCTGGATATATCGCAACCCGTTGTAATGGGTATCCTTAACGCCACACCCGATAGCTTTTACAATAAAGGACAGGATAGCGATGCGGATAGTTTGTTGCGAAATGCTGAAAAAATGTTAAATGATGGGGCAGTGATACTGGACATTGGCGGCGCAAGCACCAAACCTGGCGCTCCCTTGATAACTGTTGATGAAGAGCTGGAACGCATTATCCCCGTTATAGCAGCCATACATAAGCGTTTTCCTGATGCATGGCTGTCTGTTGATACTTATAATGCCCTCACAGCGAGTGCAGCAGTTGCAGCAGGTGCATGTATCATAAACGACGTAAGCAGCGGTCGCTTTGACGAGACAATGATACGGACCGTTGCCGCCCTTAAAGTGCCCTACATAGCTATGCATATGCAAGGCATACCGGAAACTATGCAGGAAGACCCGCAGTACAAAGATGCGGTAACCGAAGTGCGTAATTATCTCCTGGATGTTTGCAACCAATGTAACAGCGCAGGCATAACAGACATTGTCATAGATCCCGGCTTTGGCTTCGGTAAAACAGCAGAGCACAATTTTCAATTGCTCAACGCACTGCACACGTTCAGGATGTTGGGCAGACCCATACTTGCAGGGATCTCAAGAAAATCGATCGTATGCAAACCTCTGAAAGTAAATCCCGAAAATGCCTTGAACGGTACTACGGCCCTGCATATGGCAGCTTTGCAACAAGGGGCTAATATATTAAGGGTACATGATGTGAAAGAAGCTGTGGAAGTAATAAAACTCTATCAGCAATTCAACTTTTAGCCTTCCTTTTAACCTCTACTTTAAAAACTGATCGCAAAAACGTCACCACTGGCGATGACTGACCAAAAAACAACCGGGTTAGACCGCGAAGAATGGCACAGTCACTTCAAAACCCGTGTCTGCAAAGTGGAGCCAGATAATGGGTCTTAAAGCATTTTAGCTTTTGAATTTTGACTTTGACTTATAACATAGGGTGCCTGTGAAATTCCTTATCCCTGTCGAATAAATAACGGTATGTGGTCAGTATCCTGCTCCTGTAGGTACCCAGGTTCTCGGCAATGTTTATCATTTTAGGATTGAAATCCCCGATCCACTGCATTTCGTAATCTTTATACTTCTTCTCCGCCTGTATCACAGTAGCACCCTCCATTATCAGGTACGCGTCCACACCCTTCCCCTGGAACTCCGGAATTATACCAAACACCAATCCCACGAACCGGTCGCATTTACCAAAAGCTTTTAAATATAAAAACCTGAACTTTTGCCACCACCCGAATTTTCCATCCAGGTGCTTAAAATATTGGTTCAGGTCAGGCAGGTTCACCCACATAGCTATGGGTTCATCTTTGTAATATACAAACCAGCTGATGCTCTCATCTATCACCGGCTTCATTGATTTGAACATCTTCTGCACAGTGCGTTCTTCAAGAGTTTTGCCGCCTCCATGTCCCGCCCATGCCTTATTATAGATGTAGGTAAAATCCTTTGCGAATTGCTGCAGCTCGCTCTTTTTGATATGCTTTGAGCTATAATTACCCGCTGCTTCTATCTCCGCGTGCCGCTGGTAAAATTTATCACTGAGCCTGTCCTTAACCTTCAGTGCGAAGCATATTTGATTGAAATAGGTTTTAAACCCGTAACCTTCAAATAACTCTTTGTAATAAGGGGGCGCATAGCACATACCGTACAGAGGCTCATAAAAACCTTCCACCACAAGTCCCCACCATTTATCGCGCTCGCCAAAGTTTATCGGCCCGTCCATTGCTTCCATCCCGCGATCCTGTAGCCACAACTTGCAATGGTCAAACATAAAGTTCGCCGCCTTCGGGTCATTAATACACTCGAAAAAACCTGTTCCCCCTGTCGGCTGCTCCTGCTTATACTTTTTGTTGGTGAATGCCGCTATACGTCCTATGGCTTCGCTGTTATCATCCATCAATATCCAGCGCACGCATTCCCCCTGCTTAAAGAATTTGTTCTTCAGCGGGTCAAAAACCTCCTCGATATCTTTATCAAGCGGTCGTATCCAGTTTGGGTCGGCCTTGTGCAAGCCCACCGGCACCTCAAGGAACAGCTTTTTATCAGCCTCCGTCTTTACTTCATGCATCCGCATAAATACGCATCATTATTATTTCGGACTGTTAAGATACGGGGAAAAATCTTTTCCCAATATTTCGCTAATCAGAGGTGCCTCCGGTTTTTATTTCTTTCAAATTGCAATAATATTATTTATAGTTTCGTTATGTACCTACACAACCGTTTATAATGGAAGGCACCTCCAATACTTCAGCACGCTGGAGCACAGGCAGCAAGTTATTGTTTCGCTTTTGCTCTGTCTACTTCCTCATGTATTGCCTCTTCAACTTCGCTGATATGACGGAGCTATGGAGTCCCCTCATAACATGGCTGGGGAGGAAGATGAACCTTTTCACCAAGATCCCCGCATTGCCTAATGGCAGTGGCGATACCACCTACAATTACCTGCAGTTATTGTGCTACATCCCCATCACCGCCCTTATCACTATTACCTGGTCCCTGCTCGACCGTAAAAGGGATAACCATGAAAAGCTGCAATACTGGTTCTTCGTAATGCTACGATATGTGCTTGGCTTTTTTATGATCGTATATGGTTTTGCCAAAATTTTCAAATCGCAATTCCCTTTCCCCGACGCTATGAGCCTCCTTGAGCCCATAGGCGACCAATCACCCATGGGCCTTGCATGGAACTTCATGGGCTATTCTACACCCTTCAATATCTTCACGGGTATCGCGGAAGCAACCGGGGGCATATTACTGATGTTTAGGCGTACCACTACATTCGGTGCATTGTTTAGCATGACCGTGCTTACCAATATTGTGGCCATGAATTTCTGTTACGATATCCCGGTAAAATTATTTTCGCTCCACCTGTTGCTGATGGCCATCATTGTTGCCCTGCCGGACGCCAAACGCCTTACCGGTTTTTTCTTTTTAAATAAAACGGTCCCTGCACCTTCTTTCTACCGTCCTGTATATGGCAGGAAATGGCAGCGTATTTCCAGGGTCACACTAAAATGTCTCCTTATTGTCGGTCTCACTGGCGCCATCGTTTATGAAGGACTGGCAAATCCTGACGAATATTGGGATAACGCAGCCACCACACCCTTACAGGGACTTTACACGGTTGAGCGGCATGTACGCAACGGGGATACTATTCCGCCGCTTATCAACGACAGCACACGCTGGAGGTATTTTAATATTGAGGACAACCAATACCTCGAAGTGAAAACAATGACCGATAAGATCATTTATTACTCGCTTAAGCTGGACACCGTCAAAAAAACCATGCAACTGAAAGATGAGGATGAGCAAGTAAACACCCTGTCTTATAGCCTGCCCGATACTAGTCATATCCTCATCAAAGGACCTCTGTCTAAGGACACTGTACTGCTGGAGCTAAAAAAGAAGGACACAAAAAAATTCCGCCTGGTAAGCAGGGGCTTTCGCTGGGTCAATGAATACCCTTATAACAGGTGAAAGCACGGTATCCTTTTATATCCATGGTCATTTTGGCCACTTTCGATGTTGAAAACAAAGTATGCGGGTACCGTTAAAAAACGGTTGTGCGCACCATTTATCCTCCCTATTTTGCAACAACCTAACATTATGTCATGAGAAAGAATAAGAACGAGGTCAATTCACCCGGTGCAAAAAAAACCCAACTGCCCGCGGAAGTGGGTCGGCCAAAGCTAGCCGTACCGAAATTTCAAAGGTCCTTCAAAACCCTGCCTGTCCATCTTAGGCAAACGTTTATAGAGATCTTTTGTAGTCCCGTTTCCTAACCCCACACAGGCCCTCAGTTTAGTTTTTACGGAACATTTGATTTATTTTTCCATTCCTAAAACAAATCGACGTGATGAGACCCGTAAAAATGGCATTACTGCCGCTACTGCTTTTTATTACCTGCACCGCCTTTTCGCAAAATACTTATGAGTGGAAAGAAGCCTCTGCTGCCGGCTATAAATACAAATATGTATCCAACGACCCTATGCAGGCCCGTTTCTATACTTTAAAGAACGGTCTTACGGTAATATTAAGCCCTACGACCAAAGAACCCCGGATGCAGGCCTTTATTGCTGTGAAGGCGGGGAGCAAGACCGATCCGGCCGATCATACCGGCCTTGCACACTACCTGGAGCACATGCTTTTTAAGGGTACCAGCCACTACGGTTCGCTCAACTGGAGCAAGGAACAGCCAATGCTCAAAATGATCGACGATCTTTACGAAGAGTACAACCATACTACCAACGAGGCAAAGCGCACGGAAATATACCACCGCATAGATTCCGTATCAGGCCTAGCCTCTAAGTATGCTATTGCCAACGAATACGACAAGATGATGACTGCCATGGGCGCACAGGGCACCAATGCTTTCACCTCCTTCGAGCAAACAGTATATACCGAGGACATCCCTGCAAATGCCGTTGATAAGTTCCTGAAAGTGCAATCCGACAGGTTCACTAATCCCGTGTTCCGCATCTTCCATACCGAGCTTGAAGCCGTATATGAAGAAAAGAACCGCACACTGGATAATGACAACAGGAAAGTAAACGAACTGGTATTGGGTAACCTATATCTGAACCATAACTACGGCAAACAAACTACCATAGGTACCATTGAGCATTTAAAGAACCCCTCCATGCTCGAAATAAAAAAATACTTCAACAACTATTACGTACCTAATAATATGGGCATCATTATCGCCGGCGATTTTAACCCCGATGTAATGATAAAAAAGATAGATAAAAGCTTCGCAGGCCTCAAGTATAAAGACGTGGCCAAATACAGCTTCCAGCCGGAAGTACCGATAGAAGAGCCGGTAAAAAAAGAAGTATTTGGTCCCGATGCTGAATTTGCCACTATTGGCTTCCGTATGCCGGGCATACATGAAAAGGATGCCTTGATCGCTGATATCGTCGGTCAGGTGCTGACCAATGGCAAGGCAGGCCTTATCGACCTCAACCTTGTAAAAAAACAAAAACTGCTGCGTGCCTATGCCTACACCGATATATTGATAGATCATGGCTATATGATATTACAAGGCTGGCCCACAATGGGTCAAACCCTGGGTGATGTGAAAACACTGATGCTCGGTGAGATAGAGAAATTAAAGACCGGCAAATTTGATGATGACCTGCTCGTTTCGATCGTCAACAATCAGAAAAAAGCCCGGATGCAACAGGTTGAAAATTATAATAGGCGTGCATCGGCACTTATGGGCGCCTTTACAGGCGAGGAAGACTGGCAGGATAATGTCGCCTACACCGATAAACTGTCCAAACTCACTAAACAGGATATAGTTGCTTTTGCCAACAAATACCTGGGCGACAATTATGTATTGGTTTACAAGCGCAAGGGTGAAGATAAGAACGTGGTCAAAGTGCAGAAGCCAGCTATCACACCTGTCGAAACAAACCCCACTTCCCGTTCTGCATTTGTAAAAGAAGTAGATGCCATGCCGGTGGCTCCCCTGAAACCTGTATGGATAGATTATGCCAAAGATATTCAGAAAGGCAAGGCCGGCGCAGCAGAAGTATTGTATGTACAGAACAAAGAGAATGGTCTTTTCCGCCTTTCATACCGTTATGAAATAGGCACATGGAACAATAAAAAACTTGGCGTAGCAGCTCAATACCTTCAATATCTTGGCACCGCCAACAAAAGTGCTGAAAATATCACCAGGGAGTTTTACAAACTGGCTTGCAACTTTAATATTAGTGCCGGCAACGAGTTCACTACCATAACCATTGATGGCCTGCAGGAAAATTTCGATAAGGCAACAGCGCTTTTTGAAGACTTGCTCACCAATTGCCAGGCGGATGAAGAAGCGCTTACCGCCCTTAAAGCGCGTATGATGAAGGCACGTACTGATGCAAAAAGTAATAAAGCCGCTATCATGCAGGGCCTTATTAATTATGCACGCTATGGCGCGGATAATCCCTTCAATAATGTATTAAGCAATGAAGAACTTAACGGCCTTACCAGCGACAAGCTGGTAAAGGCATTGCACAGCCTGAATAATCTTCCGCACAAAGTCATTTATTATGGCCCGGCCCCGCTGCAGGACATGGTAGCTTCCGTATTATCAACGCACAGGATGCCCGCGCAGTTCAAGCCCGTTCCCAAGCCTAAGGAGTTCAATTATACATCACAGGATGCGAATAGGGTACTCTTTGCTGATTATGATATGGTGCAGAGCGAGATCCGCTGGGTGCGCAATATACCGGGCTACGACCCTTCCAGGCAACCTGTTATTGATATGTTCAATAACTATTTCGGCGGCGGTATGGGTGCTATCGTATTCCAGACCATCCGCGAGAGCAAGGCCCTCGCTTATTCTACAAGCGCCTATTACATTACCCCTGATAAAAAAGAAGATCCCTATTATATCTCGGCCTACGTGGGCTGCCAGGCCGATAAGTTCAATGAATCTATCGTAGCCATGAATGAACTGCTCAACACCCTGCCGCAATTCGATAACAATTTAACAACGGCACGCTCCGCGGTTAAAAAAGACATAGAAACTGAGCGCATTACACAGGACGCCATTATTTACAGCTACCTTGCAGCTCAGCGCCGGGGGCTTAATGAGGATATCCGTAAGAGGATATATGAAGACGCCAACAAACTAAATTACGATGACCTGAAAAAATTTCACGCAGGCAACATGTCGGCCAAACCATATACTTACTGTGTGGTAGCTTCCGAGAAAAAGGTGAAGCAGGATGATATGAAAAAATATGGGGCGGTACAGAAGCTCACACTTGAGCAGATATTTGGTTACTAGATAACATTTACTACGTAAAAAAGCGGCACCATTATAAAATGGCGCCGCTTTTTTCAATATATGAATTAACTAATCTTCTTTCTTCTCGTTCCTGTCCGGCTCACTGGCTTTAATAGCATGCAGCTTAAACAGCAGTTCTTCATATGGCAGCGCCAGCAGTTCCTCCAGTTTAAATTCGCCCAGGTCGTAGTGATTATCTTCTATTAACTGGAGCTTTTTCATGTACTCCTGGTCTACAGGTTCTTCCTTTGGTGCCTTTGATATCAGGTGTTTGCCTTTAAAGGCTATGTTCTTCTTTGGTATTCTTTTCCTCATCGCGGTAAAGGTAAGGCTATTACGCCTATATTTTTATCTGGTATGGCACAGGTAACAAATACTTATTTAAGTATTTGTTGCTATCCCGGTAGGTATGCAAATATTATCTCTATATCCACCCTGCATGAACATGCTGTGCGCGAAATCACTAATTTTACCCGTTACTACCGCAGATGCAGGAAAAAAAAGAGATACGCAAACAAATGCTGGCCCAAAGGGAGAGCCTTGATGTTATCTTAAAGACCCGCCTCGATCTTGCCATCTGTAGCAAGCTCGATGAATTAATAAGGGTAAGGGATGCCCGCGTGGTCCATTCATTTCTCCCCATGGGCTCAGAAATTGATATTTATCCCCTGCTCGAGAAATTGCTAAGTATTGGCATCACTGTGATCACACCCAAATCACTGAAAGGCCGTAAGCTCAAAAATCTCGCCCTGCATTCGCTGTCCGAACTGGAAGACGGTATTTTCGGCACCAGGCACCCGGCGCACGATGAGGAATACACCGGCAATATAGACCTTTTCATCATCCCCGGCCTGGCCTTCGATAAGAGGCATTACCGTCTCGGCTATGGCGCCGGCTACTACGATAATTTTCTTTTCTCCCACCCCGGTTATAAAGTCGGCATCTGCTATCCTTTCCAGTTGGTAGATGAACTGCCTGTTGAGCCCCACGATGTGAAAATAGATGAGCTGGTATATTGACCAGGCACGATGGCTTTATTCTCAGCGGAAAAAATATTATCTTTTCTGCATAATAAATCCAAACATTTATGCCGGGCTATACTACCATCCTCACTGTATTCGGAAAATCGGATCCCGAGCTTGATGCCATTGCACAAAGCATAGCGCCCTCAACAAAAAAATTAAAGCGCATTGACAACGTCTTTTATATACAGGTCACTGTGAAAACGAAATTCACCAAAATATCGGCAGACCTTGATGCGCAGGATCTTAGCTATGCCTACTATTTTGTACAAACCAATGATGAGGCCGACCTCTATACCCATGGCCTGGATGAAGATACGGTGGCCACCCTTGAAAGTATTGCATTACCATAACTGTAACAAACACACATTTTATGAAACGCATCATTTGCAGTATCATTTATTTGTTGATAGTCAGTAGTGCATTGGCGCAGCTTAAGGTATTTCGCCAGTGGTATCCCGTAGGCGACGATGCCGATGTGCAATATAAGACCAGCTACTCACCTTACGAGACCATATTGTTCGAAGCCAATCCTCCTGTGCGCTTCAGCTTTTACAACAATATGCTGCAAAGGATAGGCAACCGCATACAGGAAGAAGGAAAGAAGACCAACTCACATGCCACAGCCGTATACATCGCCTTCAAGCCCCAGTTCCGTATGTATACAGATACATCACTGCCCGTAAAAACACCCACATACAAGGCACAGCTCGGCATACAGAAACTGTTCCGCCTTAAAGACTGCTCTTTTCTTACCGTAGCCCTGGAGACCGGGCACTTTTCCAACGGCCAGTCAGGCTCATCCTTCAGCGATAAGTTTGACGATGAGACCCCACAGGGTGACAGCATGTACACGCTCATCAACCGAAATACCAACCTTTCCTCTATGCTCAACCGCAAAAGCGGCAATTTCTCTACCAACATCACCGAGCTCAATTTCAACTTTCGCCACTACATCCCTTTTACAGACTCCAACAACCGCGATCGTAATCATTATACACAATATCCCCGTTTCGGCCACTCCGCCACTTTGGGCATAGTGCTATATCACGACAAACTTGCGGGCATTGGCAATCTTGGCGGCTATACCGAGCAAGACATAGCCATATATGGTCGCTGGCGTTTTCAGTTTGGTTATGAGTTCACTTGGGTACTGCGCGATCCCGGCAGCGAGAAAATAACAACCAAAAACCACGCAGCCCCCCGCATAACCTTCAGCGAAAAACTGGAAGTGATTTCAGGCGCACACCCATGGGTAAATCCACTGCGCTCCGAGACCCGCATCAGCTATGCCCCAGGCCTTTTCTTCGGGCAGGAACCACAATTATTCATCGGCTTTGTTACAGGCCACGATAATTACAATTACCGATTTCTCGACTCCGGCAATCAATTTTCCATAGGTATCAGCTGGACAGTATCTGCCCCGCCCAACATCGGTATATCAAGAGCTAAATAATATTTATGCTTGATTTTCGCAGGCCAAAAATGTGGATATCTTCATTTGGAAACCCCTCTATTCACATCGTACCTTGCGAGGTGTAATATGATTTTTTCCTCGTTTTACATTCTGGGGGATTGGGTACATTTCGAGGGAATGGGAAAGAAGTGGGAAAATTTTGGGAAAGAAATGGGAAATTATTTTAGCCTAAATAATTGAATATCAATGACAATAGGTGAAAAATAAATTTTTCTTGACAAATGGGAAACTTTGGTCTTACAGAGGTCATGGCACCAATGAAGATCACATAGATCATGGTTCTTATGATCCACGTTCTCAAATTTGTATATTCGGAGTAGATAAATAAATAGGATGTAACATGTTGGTCAAGGTTTTCGGTAGCGCGGTTTATGGGGTTGATGCGATCACTATCACAATGGAGGTGGACACACCCGGGGGGCAAACAGCTTACTTTATAGTAGGCCTGCCCGATAATGCAGTAAAAGAAAGTATAGAGCGCATCCTCAGCGCATTGAAAAACATAGGCTATGAGCGCCCGCGCACTAAGATATTGGTCAACATGGCACCTGCCGACATCAAGAAAGCAGGCAGCGCTTATGATCTCCCGATAGCTATAGGCATGCTCGCAGCCACAGGCCAGCTACCCGCCGAAGAGCTGAAAGACTACATCATCATGGGTGAGCTTTCGCTTGATGGCACGCTTGCCCCCATCAAAGGTGCCCTCCCCATAGCCATACAGGCACGCGCCGAAAAATTCAAAGGCATACTCTTACCCAAGCAAAATGCCCGTGAGGCAGCGTTGGTGAATAATATAGACGTCTACGGCATAGAGCACATCAGCGAGGTCATAGGCTTCTTCAATGGCACAGGTTGCATTCAACCTGTAAAGGTGAACACCCGTGAAGAGTTCTTCGATGCACAAAGCCATTTCGATATCGATTTTAATGACGTAAAAGGACAGGAAAATGTAAAGCGCGCATTGGAGATAGCAGCCGCAGGCGGCCACAATGCTATCATGATAGGCCCACCCGGCGCAGGCAAGACCATGCTGGCGAAAAGGCTGCCTACCATACTCCCGCCACTCTCCCTGCACGAAGCTTTGGAAACAACCAAGATACATTCGGTAGCCGGCAAGTTGCCTGTTAATACTTCGCTCATAGCACAGCGGCCCTTCCGCTCGCCCCACCATACGGTCAGCGATGCGGCTTTGGTAGGCGGTGGCGGCATACCGCAGCCCGGAGAAATTTCACTCGCACACAACGGCGTGCTCTTCCTTGATGAACTGCCCGAGTTCAAACGCACCGTGCTCGAGGTAATGCGCCAGCCAATGGAAGAAAGGCGCGTAACCATATCGCGGGCAAAAGTAAGCATGGAGTTCCCGGCCAGTTTTATGCTCATCGCCTCTATGAATCCATGTCCTTGCGGATATTTCAACCACCCCGAGAAGGAATGCACCTGTTCTCCCATTATGGTGCAGCGCTACCTCAACAAAATAAGCGGCCCCTTGCTCGATCGCATCGACCTGCATGTGGAAGTGACCCCCGTTGCATTCAGCGAGCTCTCCGCCGAAAAAACATCTGAGCCCAGCACCAATATCCGCGACCGTGTTATAAAGGCACGTGATATTCAGTCAAAGCGCTATGAAGAGCATCCCGGCATATACAGCAATTCTCAAATGGGTAGTAAGCTGCTCAAGGAGATATGTGTCATCAGCAGTGTAGGACAGAACTTATTGAAAACGGCAATGGACAAACTAAACCTCTCCGCGCGCGCCTACGACAGGATATTAAAAGTATCCCGCACCATAGCCGATCTCGAAGATAGTGAAGACATAAAACCACAGCACCTTGCCGAAGCGATACAATACAGGAGTTTGGATAGAGAGGGTTGGGGAGGCTAAGTATATTCGCTAACACATTACAACTACACGGCTACAGAGGAATGAGTACTATAGAAAACAAGAAGGATGTTCCCACCAGATCATTTGCCTCGGCAAGTGCCTGGGAGAAATGGCTTGCTGCCAATCATTTAAAACCAGACGGTATCTGGCTGCGCATATTCAAAAAAGAGACGGGTAAAAAAACCGTTACCTATGCAGAAGCGCTCGACGAAGCACTCTGCTATGGTTGGATCGATGGGCAAAAGAAGAAATTTGACAGCGACTCCTGGATACAGAAATTCACGCCACGCCGGCCACGAAGCATATGGTCGAAACGGAACATCGAACATATTGAACGGCTTACGAAAGAAAAGAGAATGAAAGCTGCCGGCTTGAAGGCCTTTGAAGATGCAAAGAAAGATGGGAGACTGGCAGCCGCATATGACTCAGCGTCCAATTCGACAATACCTGAAGATTTTCTCAAACGCCTTGAAAAAAACAAAAAGGCAAAAGCTTTTTTCGACACACTGAACAAAGCCAACAAATATGCGATCACCTTCCGCCTCCAGACCGCCAAAAAACCGGAGACCCGCGAAAAGCGAATGAACCTTATCCTGGAAATGATGGCTAAAGGCGAAAAATTTTATTAGGTAAAGGAAACAGAAAGCAGCGGCTGGTGCCGCGACCCAGACGCCTGGGAAGTCAAACCTCCTCTAAAATTAATTTCCTATTTTCACAAAAAATAAAAAATCATGATCAAAAACCTATTAGGATGTTTATTGTTAGTCTCAGGTCTGTTCTTTGTATCCACGGCTTCCGCGCAAGACCAGGCTGCAAAAGATGAACAAATACTGAAAGAATATTTCGCCAAGAACAAGATCAAGGCCACCAGGACAGCAACAGGCCTCTACTACACCATCGACAAAAAAGGAACAGGACCCAATGCCAAACCCGGCCAAAATGTAAATATGAACTACCTCGGCCGCTTTCTCGACGGTGTAAGATTTGATGGCAATGTGGACGAAAAATACCAACCGGTAGCAGGCAGGTCTGTACTCAATTTCGCTTTAGGCACCGGCCGGGTCATTGCCGGCTGGGATGAAGGTATACAACTAATGAACCAGGGTAGCCGTGCTACAATATATATACCGTCGGCCTTAGCATATGGCCCGGGCGGCAGGCCCGGCATACCACCAAATGCTATCTTGATGTTCAACGTGGAACTGGTGTCAATGAATTAAGAACAAATAAGAAATGCAGAAATTGCATAGGGCTTAGGCGAAACGCTTAGGCCCTATGCAATTAAAGACGCAAAAAGTCCAATAAAAAGGTTGTTTTATCCTATAAACACATATCCCTTATACCCGAACTTTACAACGTTAAATGTAATTTTCAATTAAACACTATTAAATAATATCTCCATGAAAGCCTGTTTTACTTTTGCCTTTCTTCTTGCCTCTGTTATAACAAATGCTCAGAACAATTTTCATAAACTGTACACAGTCCCCGGTGCGCAGTGCAGCCATATCGCAATGGCCGCTACTGGCGGGGGCAACGCAATGGTAGCATATCATTGTGAAACAGGTTCGGGACCATTTATCGGCATCAAGGATGTCGACACAGGCGGAAACATGCTCTGGGCTAATGCATTCCCGCTCCCGGTTGGCGCCTTTGTTCCAGTCACCATGACCGGCACTCCCGATAGTGGCGCAGTACTTGCACTCCTCGATACTATCCTCATGTCAAGTGTACAACTATGGAAGGTCAGCAAATCAGGAGATATACAATGGGCAAGGTCATTCCCTGCTACCTATTTTTCATTGTACCAGCTGCCCATTGCTGCTATGAACGATGGCACTATCTTCTTTGCAAACTCTTTCACCGATTCATTGTCTCTCACAAAGATGACTGCAGCAGGAAATATACTTTGGAGCAAAACATATAAAGCACCCTCAGGAAGTGGCTTCAACCCAAGCTCTATTGTCAACAATGGTACAGCCATTTACATAGGTGGTTACGAGATCAACTCATATAGCGCATACCTGCTCAAAACAGATACATTGGGTAATATCATCTGGCAAAAGAACGGTTTTGGTATAAGCGCAAGTCTTAATCTCAGCCCTGCGCCATCTGGCGGCGGCGTTATAGTAAGTACTACCAATGTATATCCCATAAGGGTTGGTATGCTTGATTCAGCAGGAACAACAGTATGGGATAATGGACTGGCTTTAAAGAGCCCAAAAATGGTGCGCATCAACAATAACCGCATTGCACTTTGTATGGAGGACAGCAATATTATAAAAACGGTGATAATGGATACACAAGGCGTCATTCAGCAAACGGCGTCCTATCACGATGCACTTACAAGTGATGATTTTGCTGTTGCCGCAATTCCGGGGTACGGCTTTTGGGTCAGCAGCCTCAACAATGACAAGGTTTGGCTAATGAAGGCAGATGTTACGGGTAGCACAAGTTGTTTCTCGCAGCCCTACGCGATATCTATGCAAAACGACAGCTTTAATACAGGCCCTTTGTCTCTTTCTCCTTACAGCCCGCTTATTGCTTTTTCAAATATTGTGACCACAATACAAAACATAAATATAACCGATTCGACACTTTGTGGCACCTTAGCTGTTAACGATGTAAAGTCTTCCCGAACTTTAATATATCCTAATCCTCTGACTGATAAACTTACCATCACTCAGGCAACCGGCGATATAACAATAACCGATGTCTTCGGAAAACTTGTTTTTCAAAACAGCATACAGGGCGATACTATAGTAAACACCTCCAAATGGCTGCCCGGGCTTTACTTTATCCGGGTGCAGGATCAAAAAAATATCTCTGCTTATAAGGTGCTCAAATTGTAAAGCAAAGATGACGGCTTAACTGTACTTGTCCAAATTAAGAAAAGTGTATCTGTATTCTACGAGACATTTGTACAAAATTTGCAGTTTATACCTGCTTATATGAATACGCATTGGATACAACACCCCACAACATTGCATGGAAAGATCGTTGATCTGCTACCCCTGGAAGAAAGCCATTTTGATGAACTACTTGCAGCCGCAGCCGATAAAAGGATATGGGAGTTCTATACCGGCGACTGGTCGGTACCCAAACGGTTCTCAGAGATATACAACGGCACATTATCGCTAAGACACAAAGGGAAAGAATATCCCTTCGTTGTCCTTCACAAACCCACACAAAAGATAATAGGATCAACAAGACTTTTGGATATTGTCCCATTTGACAAGCGACTGGAAATAGGCGGTACATGGCTAATGCCCGAATATTGGGCCACTGCGATAAATTTTGACTGTAAGCTCGCTCTGCTTACTTATTGCTTTGAAACGCTGGAGACAAACCGCGTACAGTTAAAAACCCAGCACAATAATCTGCGCTCCCGCAAAGCCATTGAAAAAATAGGCGGCGTATACGAAGGTGTACTCCGCCAGCATATGCTTAAAGATGACGGCACTTTCCGCAGTTCTGCGTATTTTAGTATTCTTGCTGAGGAATGGCCGACCGCTAAAGCAAATCTTGAAAAATTATTAAACGATAAGATGGCGATACAAAAATGAAATGAGACCCGCCAACACATATACTATTCTTGCGGCGGCATTGCTGCTATTTGCCTTCAGTTGCAGAAATAACACTGCGAGTACAGCAACGGGAAAGCCAAACCGGTTTGTGAATGATAGTTGCGATGGTTGCAACCTTATCTATGATGGCATGCCTGCGGACTTGTCATGGACAGATACCTTGCCCGACTGGTCACAAAGCAAAAAGATGATCGTTTCCGGCAAGGTCTTTATGCCTGATGGCAAAACGCCCGCCCCGGACGTGATTATTTATTTCTACCATACCGATAGCACGGGCATGTACCGCCCGGCACCGGGACAAACCCAGGGCAAAATGCATGGGGCGATTAGAGGCTGGGTAAAAACAAATGACAAAGGCGAATACAAAATATTTACTAATCACCCCGCTCCTTATCCCAACAGCAATATACCTGCCCATATACACCCGGTAGTAAAGGAGCCAGGCACTAACGAGTATTACATTGATGAACTTGAATTTGACGAGGATACACTCCTGACAAAAGAGTTAAGACAAAAAAGAGAGAACAGGGGAGGCTCCGGCATATGTGAGCTTGTTCTTGATGGCAAGGGCTACCAATACTGCCGTAGGGATATTGTATTAGGGGCTAATATTCCGGGTTATCCAAAATAACTGGCATGAACAAAATTCAAAGGTCCGATATTGCTTTGTTAGTGCTTCGCATAGGCATTAGCATTTCCTTCATTTTTGTTCATGGCTACGATAAATTTATAGCAGGTGCGGCGGGCTGGGAAAACCTTGGCAAGAATATGCAACACCTTGGCATCACATGGCTTCCAGTATTCTGGGGCTTCATGGCCATGGCTGCCGAGTTCTTTGGTGGTATCTGCCTGTTGCTGGGCATACTCGTTCGTCCTGCGGCCTTCCTCTTATTATGCACTATGTTGGTAGCCATTGTCAGTAATTTAAGGCAGGGTTACGATCTTGAAGGCATTTCGCAAAATATAGAATTGAGTGGTGTATTTTTGTGTTTAATGATAGCCGGCGGAGGGAATTTATCGATCCTCTATCCTTTTAAACGTTCATAACAGAAAGCGCACTGCAAATAATGGGCAACTTCATCATTCACCAGGAAGCCAAACAGTATGAGTGGAGCGGCGAATGCTACCTGTCTATTAAGTCCTTTTATAAAGGCAGGGCACTCTATAAAGTACAATCGCGGCATTACGAGGTGACCTGTGACAACTACCTTATTTTAGATAATTGTACATCCTATAAGCTTTCTATTGATTCAGCTATTAACACAGAATCATTCTGCGTCTTTTTCGAGCCCGCATTTGTATCCGAAGTATGTAATGTATGGGCCTCATCTCCTGGACGCTCTTTGGAATTATCTTTTGAAAATAGTACCGGGCTAACTTTTTATGAACGCAATTACCGGCATGGAGACAATTTGTCAAAAGCCCTGCTAAAGGCCAGGCACCTGTACCCTGTAATGAAACATGACCGGATGTGGATAAGTGAAATGCAGCACAACATGCTAGAAATCCTACTGGACCGTAATGTGTCTAATTTAAAAGCCATCAATGACCTGAAGCCTGTAAAAGCTGCAACGAGGGAGGAACTATACAGGCGCATATATTATGCCCGTGATTTTATCGATGCCAATTATTGCAACGATATAAGCATTGAGGAGATCGCCCACGTGGCAATGCTTTCACCTACTCACTTACTAAGAAACTATAAAGCAGCTTTTGGCCTTAGCCCGCATAAGTATATTATCAACCGGCGAATGGCCCTGGCAAAGAAATTAATATTGGATACAGAGCTTACTGTACTCGAAGTTATGGAAAGGACCGGCTATTCAAGTTTGAGTAACTTCAGCTGGATATTCAGGCTGTTCTTTGGCCGTTCACCTGTCAATTTTAGAAAAAAGTAATTTTCAGGAAGTCGCCGTTTCTAAAGTCATTTATCATTGCATTCAAATCGTAAGCAATGAAACATATCCTACTTGTTGCCGCCATATGTATGACGAGTATTGCAAACGCAAAAAACGGATCAAAACACATGAATAAGATCAGCGAACTAAAATCTCTACTAAATGGCACCGATACCAGCCTGGTGTTGAGTTTTATTACCAGTGACCCCGGAGTGCTTAGGGAAAAAGACGAGGCCGGAACAAGCGGCCTCCTACTGGTAGCCTATCACAGTAGCCACGAGGCGCTTCAAAAAGCTATATCACTTATCAAAGACCCCGGTTTCTATGAAGCAGTGGTCTGCGGCTTAACAGACGAAGTACAAGAACAGCTGGCAGAAAAACCAGAGCTGCTGCATAATCATGCACCTGATGGATTTACACCTATAGCCCTGGCCTGCTATTTCGAACGAATAGATATGGTCCGTATGATGCTTGAAAAAGGCGCCGATCCCAATATTGGTGCAAACAACATATCCAAAGTGAATGCTTTGCACGCCGCTGTAGCCCGGAATAATTATGAACTATGTAAAATGCTCATAGAGAACGGGGCGAATGTAAACGCAGGGCAAATGGAAAATGTCACTCCGCTACATTCGGCCGCACATCGTGGCAACCTACAGATCATACAGTTGTTAGTTGACAACGGAGCCGATATAAATCTAAAAATGGATAACGGAGATACCACTATGTCGATCGCGCAAAGGGATGAACATCAGGAGGTACTGGATTATCTCCGTGCACTTAGAAAATAGTATGTCTTTAACCTGACAATTGCTGATACAAGCTATCATAGTTCTTCAAATCTAAATTGTAATCCTTTGCCTTCTTTGCCACAAATCCCGTCAATGTTTCCAGCTCCGTATTTTTACCTGCGGAAAAATCTGCCTGCATGGACGAAGTGGCTTCATAAGGAAGCTTTGCTATCAGCTCAAAATTCCTTTCAACGATATCTGCGGGCAGCTCTATTCCTGATGCACCGGCTAGTTGCAGCACCTCTATCATCAAGTCTCTCAAAGTATCCCGGTGTTCCGGCTCGTCCAATATCTTACCCAAACTAATGTTGAATGCTGAGGTATAAGTAGCTACAGGAGAAAGGAAGGAAAATTTTTGCCACAGCTTTCGAAGGATGTTGTCTTCCAGTACTACATTGATGCCTGCCTCTTTAAATAGTTTTTCAACAAATACCAATTGCTCTTGTGGCACCTCATCGCTGCCAAAGTGCATTGAATAGAAATCGCCGCTTTGTTTAATGACACCCGGTGCAATAAGTTTGGAGACGATATAAATACAGCCTTGCAGCACACTTGCCACAGGGAATATGTTCCTTATCCTTGCTGCACTATCCACACCATTCAGCAAGGGTAGTATTAAAGTATTACTGCTAATACAGCCTTCCAGGGATTTGATACCATCCTCAAGGCTATATGCTTTGGTACAGCAAAGCAGGAGGTCCACATATCCTATTTCTTCAGGGTCATTTGAGATGAGATGTGGGTGCACGATCATTTCTCCTGCGGCACTAATGACCTTTAATCCATTATCTATTATAGCTTGCTTATTATCGCCCCTTGAAATAAAAATGACCTCAGTACCCGGGGAGTCCTTATAATAACCCGCCAGCTTGCCGCCAATATAGCCGCCTACGCCTCCTATACCAAAAATTGCAACGCGAAATTTCCTATTCATGATCAATAAGGCTTTCCAGAAACCTCATAACGAATATACAACAATAGCTTTTGCAGATATGCGATGGTACTGTCTTAACTTAGTACAAAAGTCAATAATGTCGCAGCTTTTCACCCCGATAAAGATCAGGGAAATAGAATTCAGGAACCGTATCGTGATATCGCCCATGTGCCAGTACACAAGCAAGGATGGATTTGCAAATGACTGGCATTTTGTTCATTTGGGCAGCAGGGCAGTGGGTGGAGCAGCATTGGTATTTACAGAAGCCACAGCAGCATCGCCGGAAGGACGTATCTCCCCCCATGATCTGGGCATATGGAAAGATGAGCACATAGAGCAATTGCAAAAGATCGTTGGCTTCATTCATCAACAAGGCGCAGTAGCGGGTATACAACTGGCGCATGCGGGCCGCAAGGCAAGCAAAACAGAACCCTGGAACAATGACAAGCTGATACCAATAGAAGAAGGCGGCTGGAAAACAGTGGCACCCAGCCCGGTAGCATTTTCAGATGACAGTGATACCCCAAAAGAATTAACTATAGCTGAAATACAACAAGTTATCGCCGACTTTAAAGCTGCAGCTGTAAGGGTAACAAAAGCAGGTTTTAAAGTAATAGAGATACATGGCGCCCATGGTTACCTTATCAATGAATTTCTCTCCCCGCTCAGCAATAAACGCACAGACGAATATGGTGGCAGCTTTGAGAACAGGATACGTTTCCTGCTGGAAATAGTAGACGCTATACGCAGTGTATGGACAGAAGAACGTCCCCTCTTTCTCCGTATCTCCGCCAGTGACTGGACAGAAGGTGGATGGACAATAGAGGACTCTGTAAAACTTGCCAGCATTGTGAAGGATAAAGGTGTGGACCTTATAGACTGCTCATCCGGGGGTGTGGCAAGCGGGGTTAAGATACCCGCCGCTCCTAATTACCAGGTCCCCTTTGCAGAAGCAGTACGTAAGGGTTCAGGCATACTAACCGGGGCAGTAGGCATCATAGTAAGATCAGACCAGGCAGAAGCCATCATTGCAGAAGGCAAAGCCGACATGGTATTTATGGCCCGAGAAATGCTCCGTGATCCTTATTTCCCACTACGCGCAGCCAGGGAACTAGGCTACGATATAAAATGGCCCGTCCAGTACGAACGGGCCAAACGAAAATAAATGTAAATCGCTATTTAGCTTTCATAACAGCATTGCCTTTTCCGGTCCAGCCGGTAATACCCTCATTCAATGTGTAAACCTGCAAAAATCCCATGCCTGACATCTGCTCAGCAGCAGATGAACTGCGCCTGCCCGACTTACAATACACAAAAACAGGTTTGGTCTTATCCAGCTTACTCAGCTTAGCAGCAAAATCATTGGCGTTAATGTCAATATTGGTGGCATTTGCCAAATGGCCTTCTTCGTATTCTCCGGGTGTTCTTACATCCACAAGCTGTGCAGCCGGATCTTCCACCAGTTTCTTTGCAAATTCATCTACTCCAAGATCCTTTCTTGTGCTTTTCTGTTCTGTTTGCTGTGCATTGGCGCTGCCTGCATTGCCACATGCTGTGATGCACAGCACACCGACCAATAACAATGAATAAATTACCTGCATAAAAACTATGTTTTAAACATCAAAAGCTCCTAATGATGGAAAGTTATGATCTCACCATTGTTGTCGATCTTAACTTTCACCGGGAAACGTTTTGCCCGTATTTGCGTGGCGAACCATCTCCTGTTTTCCAAAATTACTATGAACAAGCCATTGTTATCGCCTGCCACAGCAAAATCATCCCTCGGTTTTTGCTTTGAGAATAAAGCTACGCTCGTTTTGATTTTTATTTCCTTGCACAATTGTGCCACATTTGGGGTCACCAGTCCTATCTCACTCACATTCAAAATGCAGGAGGCATTAAATGTCTCATTGCTTTCCGTCTTATTATCAAAGCGGGCTATGAATTCTACAATATTGCCATTGTTATCATAAAAGTATATGGAGCTTGCATTCCAGCTTGCAAAATCCGAGATCATAGAACCCTTATCAAATTTCACCAGGTCGAATTTTCCATCGGCCCATTCAATAGCTTCCTCCAGCAGGTTGTTAGGTATCTCAAATGCAAAGTGATACACGGGCTTCTTAACATCGGTCTTTTTAAAGGTCAAAACAGAGCTGCCAACTTGCAACTTCAGTTCCCTAGCATTCTTATGCTCAGTTTTGAAACCAAGTGTTCCGGCATAAAATTTCTCTGTAGCCCCCAGGTCTGCCGACAATAATTCAACTTCCGTGATCTTCATAATTGGTCAATTTTAAGGTCCTACCTGAACCATTGTACCTTTTCACCTATCTCTTTATTCCTTTTCCCTTCCCGGGCAGGTTCATCGGTATAGCCCATGTAGAAGATACCCATCACCATATCATCATCGCCAAGCCCCAGGTGAGCTTTTAATGCAGGATGGTGTGCCATGCCTCCTGTATTCCACATTACAGCAAGGCCCATAGCCTCAGCACCCAATAGTACATTCTCGATAGCAGCAGATGCAGCAGCCACTTCTTCTATTGCGGGTATCTTAGGATTATCGCCACGCTTCATAGCTGCAACTATAAGGTGCGAGGCCATATCTACATTATGTTCCAGTTTTTCACGCGTTTCCTCTTTCCTTTTGTCTTCTGCGGTGTTTGCCCAGTACAGGTCGGCATGTATCTTACCAAAATTCTTCAAGCCCTCACCTGTGTACACAAAAAAGTACCAGGGCTCTGTACGGCCATGTGTTGGGGCCCAGTTGGCCAGTTCCAGTAACTGATTTATTTGCTCATCAGGTATTTTCTCCCCGTTCATGGCTGCCGGCTTGCTGGTACGCCTGCTCCTTATGATCTCTGCTAATTGCTCAAATGCTGTATTTGTCATCTTGCTGCAAATGTATGGGATTTTAACACTTTACAGGTCTTGCCTGATGCATACTTTCAGGGTATCTTTGCGCACGCATAAAACATATTGTTTTGGACGATATTAATCATTACGACATCATTATAGTAGGCGGCGGTATAGTGGGCCTTGCATCCGCTTACAAGCTCAATATTAAATACCCTAATAAAAAGATACTGGTATTAGAGAAAGAAAAAGAAGTAGCCGCACACCAGACCGGCCACAACTCAGGGGTGATACACTCCGGCATATACTACAAACCGGGTTCTTACAAAGCTAAAAATTGCGTGGACGGTCGGCGCGAGCTGGTAGCCTTTGCCAAAGAACACAAAATAAGCCATGACATATGCGGTAAGATCATAGTAGCTACAAAAGAGAGCGAGCTGGCGCATATGAACAAGGTCTTCAACAATGGTGTAGCAAATGATGTGGAAGGCATAGAGCTGATAGATGCAAAAAAGATAAAAGAGATAGAGCCCTACTGCACAGGCATACAAGGCATATGGGTACCCTGCACAGGCATTATAGACTATGCCCAGGTAACACGGAAATACGTGGAGCTCATCAATAATAAATTCGCAGGCAGCAAAGTGCTGACCGATCACGAAGTAACCGCCTTTGAAAAACACGATGGCTATACCAATGTCGTTACGCCAAAAGGAAAATTCAGGGGTACTTACATTATCACCTGTGCCGGCCTTCAGTCCGACAGGGTTGCAAAAAAAGAAGGAATAAAGAACGACACTACTATAGTAGGGTTCCGAGGCGACTACTTTGACCTTTCGGAAAAAGGCCTTCACAAAGTAAAGAATCTTATTTACCCCGTGCCCAATCCTAAATTCCCATTTCTTGGCGTACACTTTACCCGCATGATACACGGTGGCACGGAGTGCGGACCTAATGCGGTTTTCGTATTCAAGCGCGAAGGCTACGGCAAAACCGATTTCTCCCTGCGCGATACGTTTGAAGCATTTGCCTTTAGCGGCACATGGAAATTCTTCGCTAAGCACTGGCGCTTCGGCCTAGATGAATACAGGCGTGCATTTTCAAAACGATTGTTCCTGCAACGGCTCCGTGCGCTTATACCCGAGCTGCAGATGGACGACCTTGTACCCGGCAGGGCGGGCGTACGCGCTATGCTCCTGGCACAGGAAGGCGAAATGATTGACGACTTTAAAATAGAAAGCAGCGGAAACGCCATACATATACTTAATGCTCCTTCGCCTGCAGCTACAGCCTCACTGGCGGTAGGCAACGAAGTGGAGCAGATGGCAACGAAACATTTTAACCTGGCTTAAATATCTCGTCGAGGTGGTGTATTATATGCGTTACATAATCTGTAACTACAAACGATAAGGCAACAGGCTCATACTCGCCTATATAGCATGTAACACCAAGTTTTGCAGGGTCGATGTATTTTATTACAGTTGCCAGTTGCCTGTTATAAGCATACCATAGTTCTATCAGCTCATTCGCAGGTGTATCCCGGTAATGCTGCCTGCTCACGTAAAAATCCTGCTCGTAACCATGCGACCTGAAAATAGTATCCACCTGCTGCGCGCGCACAAACCTTAGGTGGTTATTGGCAGCACTATCAATTAAATGTCCCAGTATCTCTTTCTTGCTCCATGTAGCGGCTGAGGGTTTCGCATCCCATTGCTGCTGCGAAATGTGTACAAAGCTGTCTTTTGCATCATTAATGATGTACAATAATTTTTCCGAGGCTTCTTTGAGTATGTTTTCCATTAATGGTGATTTTATGCCTTAATACTCCTCGCCTGCACTTCCTCTGCCGTCAACCCAAACATGGGTGGTGTTTTTACGTCCAGCAGGTTCAGGTAAATATAAAGCTCGCCGCGGTGATGTATCTCATGCTCGGTCATGGCGCGCAGCCATTTCCATGTAGTTAACGGCGTGCCGGCTGGTGTAGCGCATTTACGTTGCAGGTCTTCATCGCTAAGCTTGCTGAATATTTCCATCGATTGCCTGTGCATCTCGTTGAAGAAGCCTATCACATTATCATAACCATCCGCCAGCTCTTTGCCGCAACCGTTATAGCGGCTTTGCCCGCCCTGCACATTTTCAGCAAACATATATCGCTCCAAAGCCGCCAGGTGCCGCAGCATATCAGCTATAGTATACTTCCCCGGCTTGTAAGCCCAGTCCATTTTATCGGGAGGGATGACCGCTACCAAACGATTAGTGCGTTCGCGCAGGCGCTCATAATAATTAAGAAAAGGCTGTACTGAATGAAATTCCATATACGCAAACTCTATTACAAATGTGCTTCATTTTCCTCATTCAAAATAAGTACAGATCAGTATTTTTAAAGCAGTACAAATTATCCCCTGCTGCTCAAAGCTTTCTTATATGCTGCCAGGCAGCGCTCTCTTGCAGCTTTATGCTCCACAATAGGCTGCACGTAGGCAGGCGATCCATATTCCGGTACCCACTGCTTTATATACGATTGCTGCGGGTCAAATTTTTCAGTCTGCAAAGCAGGATTGAATATCCTGAAATACGGAGCCGCATCGCAGCCGCAGCCTGCTGCCCATTGCCAGCCACCATTATTTGCGGCAAGGTCATAGTCCAGCAGCTTCTGTGCAAAGTACACCTCACCCCATCGCCAGTCTATCAACAGGTCTTTGGTCAGGAAGCTGGCCACTATCATCCGTACCCTGTTGTGCATATAGCCTGTTTCATTCAGTTCGCGCATGCCCGCATCCACTATCGGGTAACCGGTCTCGCCCTTACACCATTTTTCAAATTCCAGTTCATTATTCCGCCATTGTATGTTATCATACTCTTTCTTAAACGATCCATTCACAACATGCGGAAAATGCCATAATATCGCCTGGTAAAACTCTCGCCATATCAGTTCATTCAGCAGTTGTTCATTTAGCTTTTTCGCCTCAGCCACAAGCCAGCGAATACTAATTGTTCCAAAGCGCAAATGCACACTCAGCTTTGTTGTACCAGGTATAGCAGGGTAGTTCCTTGTCTCATCATATCTCGCTGCTATACTTTCCCTGAGCACAGGCGCTACTACATCGTAAGCTACCGGTATAAAACCCATCAGTTCTAATGTGGGAATGCCAACAGGCGCTTGTCTAAAAAAATTGCCGTAATATTTTTCGGTAGGGTATGGCTTTATATAAAAGTCATTCAGTTTCTCCTTCCATCTTTTACTATAAGGCGTATAAACTGTATAGGGCTCCTTATTATCCTTTACCACTTCATCCTTTTCAAATATTACCTGGTCTTTGCATGAGCTAAAGCTTATAGCTTTATCTTTTAAAAATGTGGCTATTTCCTTATCTCTTTCCCGCGCATAGGGCTCATAGTCGTGGTTGGCATATACTGCTGCTACAGTATACATGCCCGTTAGCTGTTTGAAACATGCCAAAGGGGTTCCGTACAATACATGCAGGCTGCTACCCATTTGCGCGAGCTCTTTTTGCATGTTCAATAAAGTATCGTAAATAAATGCTACTCTCCTGTCATATTTGTCCTCAAGATCATCCAGAATATTCGTATCAAAGATGAACACGGGCACTACGGCCTTACCCGAACGCAGGGCCTGGTGCAAACCCGCATTGTCCTGCAGGCGAAGGTCACGACGAAACCAAAAAATTGAGACCGATTGCTGCATAGTGTAATAACAGGCTGGCGCGTAAAATGTTTAATAGCCCTAATAATAAACGAGCGACAGGTATGATCTGCCGCTCGTTCTATAAATTTTTGTACTTCGGTTTTACCCTACGTACCTGTCTTTATTATTCTTCAGGATGTCATCCAGCGACGCCCTGCGCTTCAGCTCCACATTGTTGAGCTGGTTCCCCTTCCTCTTGTTCATTTGCTGGACCACGAAATAAACTATCAGTCCCACAGCAAATGCAATTATCAATACCATGCTACAAAGTTACTAAAAATCACTATAAAAAATGTTAATAATATATGCCATCTATTTAAGCTCCTTGTGAGGGTTGGGGGCTATTTAATAATTCGCTTATAGCCGTCACCATCTCGGTACGCGTAACAGGCACACCCTTGATCTTGTTAAACCCTTTTGCATCAACAAAGTACTGGTCGCGGATGATCTTTATCAGCTGGCCGTTATTCAGTTCAGGTATCAGTACCTGCTTATAGTTCTTCAGTATCTCGCCCAGGTTGCGGGGGAAGGGGCGCAGATACCTCAGGTGTGCATGTGCCACGCTTTTGCCTTGTGCCTGTAGTTCCATCGCAGCACTTTTTATAGCCCCGTAGGTACTGCCCCAGCCCAGCACCAGCACATCGCCCTGTTCAGGGCCGCTGTCCAGTGTTTGCAGGGGTATGTAGTCGGCTATCTTATCCACTTTTGCCTCGCGCGTCTTCACCATATGCTGGTGGTTATCAGCGTCGTAGCTTATATTGCCTGTTATATCTTCTTTCTCCAGCCCGCCTATGCGGTGTTCCAATCCCGCGGTGCCCGGCACAGCCCATGGGCGTACCAGTTTTTCATCGCGCTTATAGGGCAGGAAGGTTCCTTCACCCTCATCCAGCCCTTCTTTAAACCGTACTTCTATCGGCTGCAGGTCACTGCTCTTGGGGAAGTGCCAGGGCTCTGCGCCATTGGCTATATAGCCATCGCTCAGCAGTATCACCGGCGTCATATGTTGCACTGCTATGCGTACCGCTTCATATGCTGCATCAAAGCAATCCGCAGGCATGCACGATGCTATTATAGGCATAGGGCATTCGCCGTTGCGACCATAGTAAGCCTGCAGCAGGTCGCTTTGTTCTGTTTTGGTAGGCAGGCCTGTTGATGGGCCACCGCGCTGAATATTTATGATTAGCAGGGGTATCTCCAGCATTACTGCCAGTCCCATAGCTTCTGTCTTCAGTGCCATACCGGGGCCCGATGTGCTGGTAACACCCAGGCTACCGCCATATGCCGCACCTATAGCGGCGCTTATACCCGCTATCTCATCCTCCGCCTGGAAGGTGCGTATATTAAAGTTCTTGTACCGCGCCAGCTCATGCAATATGTCCGATGCGGGAGTGATGGGATAGGTACCCAAGAAGATAGGCAGACCGGCTTTTTGCGCCGCCGCTATCAGCCCATAGCTCAATGCCGTATTGCCCGTAATGCTGCGGTAGGTACCAGCAGGCAGCTTCGCCTTGGCCACCTCGTAGCGGTTGGTAAATGCCTCTACTGTATCGCCGTAGTTATAGCCCGCCTGCAATGATCTTATATTGCTTTCCAGTATCTCCGGCCGCTTGCCGAATTTATCGTGCAGGAAGGAGAGTGTGCTTTGCAGGTTACGGTTATACACCCAGTACAGGAAGCCCAGTACGAACATATTCTTCGCCCTGTCCTTCTCCTTTACACCCAGTGTTATATCCTTCAGTGCCTCGCGGGTCAGCTTGGTCACATCTATTTTGTGCAGCTCATAGCCTGTCAGGCTGCCATCTTCCAGCGGGTTAATGCCCTCGGGGTAATTGGCCAATCTCAGGTTCTTGCTGTCGAAGCCATCGGTATTGGCTATAATAATGCCCCCGGGTTTCAGGCTTTTCAGGTTCACCTTCAGGGCTGCGGCGTTCATGGCCACCAGCACATCGCAGTTGTCGCCGGGTGTGTATATATGGTTGCTGGAAAAGTGTAACTGGTAACCGCTCACCCCCGGTACAGTGCCTAACGGAGCACGTATCTCCGCAGGGAAATCGGGAAAAGTAGAAAGGTCATTGCCTATAAGGGCAGTGTTATTGGTGAACTGGCTACCTGTAAGCTGCATACCATCCCCACTATCGCCGGCAAATTTTATAACAACGTCTTCAACAAGCTGTACTGGAACAGACATATAATTATTAAGTCAAAAGTAAAAATTCAAAAGCCAGAGTCGTGTATTTAACGCTCCTGCTTTTTGCTGCGCAAAGGTAGGTAATTTGATACTGAGGATGAGGTAATATTAGTTAATATGGGTATAAATAAAAGAACTGCCCTGTGGCGGAGGGCGCAGTGAAGCGAAAACTATCGGTCAATGCCTAAGGTAGTCAGAAGTAAAAGACAAACACAAAGCAAAAGGCAGGGAATTAAACTAAGGCCGACAAGAACTTTATCCTTAGTGCTTACTTGATATACCTTGTCCATTATACTAAACTACTTCTTTTAGATTAGTTAAATATGGCTTTAGGATTATTTTAACAGTCTTGCGAAATCCACTTATGGCTCCATTACGTAGCAAAAAAAGATTCCAGTCGCCGAAGCGCCATTTTAAAACAGGATATGGAATGTTAAACATTTTTCATCTGCAATACAGGAAATATATCTGCGTTTTTATTCCTCCTATTCCCGCAGGGGGAGGCGTAGAGGGGGTTTTGGCACAATAAATTCCAATCCTCAGGCTTTTGACGTAGGTTTGCTTTCATAGAGTGTAAATAATCATGCTGTTGCGACGTTTTCTTTTATTACTGGTCCTTTTTATTTCATTTTTCTCCTCCCTCGATAGTGCAAAGGCCCAGGTGGGCGAGGGAATGAAACAACCCCGCCTGCTGCTCCTTTTGGACGAGTCGTCGAGCATGATAGAGCCCTGGACAAAGGATAAAGAACGCTATAAAGCAGCTACCGATATCATTATTTCCCTTTTTGATAGCATTTACCGGGTCAATGAGAGTGTGGAGTTCGGGCTCCGGGCCTTCGGCGAGCAATACAACGTAAAAGAGAACAACTGCTACGATACCAAGCGCGAAGTGAGCTTTAGCCGCAATAACCGTACACAGCTGCAGCTGCGCCTCGAGGACCTTCACCCCCTCGGCACTACGCCCATAGCCTACTCACTGCAACTGGCAGCCGAGGAAGACCTTACCGAAACACATAAGTACTTCTACAACCTGGTACTGATAACCGATGGCGGCGAAAGCTGCGGCGGCGACCTCTGCGCAATAGCAAAGCTGCTGATGGAGCGCAAGATCCATTTTAAGCCATATATCATAAGCATGGTGCATGATCCCAAGCTGAAGCTGGAATATGACTGCCTGGGCACTTACCTGGAGGTGACGAATGAAAGCGAACTGCAAAAAGCAGTAGGCATTATAATGGAGCAGTACCGCCCGGTGCTCAACATACTGAAGAGCGACTATAAAAAACTGGAAACCGCCGTGCTGAATGCACCAAGTGTGCTGAAGGTGGACATACCTTCGTTTAAAGTAACTACCGAAGCACCGGCTGAAAAGCCACCGGTAAAAGAAGTGGTAGCAGCCCCCAAGCCCGCACCAAAACCGCGTGAAAAAGAAAACATAGCTTACGTTCCCCCGGCCAAAACAACGACAACAAAGCCCGGGAAAATAGCTACCGACGTGCAGGCTGTAAATGTAGCGATACCACACATACCCCTGCCGCCACCTAATCCTGCGCCTGTGGTAGCCCCGCCGCCTGTTGAAGCGCCAAAGCCCCGTGTAAAGGAAGATATAGCCTTTCTGTCCGTAAAAAGACTGACAGCACCCAAACCGCAGAAATCATATTTCGCACCTGTAACGCGGCCTGTTATAATACCACGCATACCCATGCCGCCGCCTGCTGAGAGCACGGCAACCATAACACCCAAGCCACCCAAAACAAATACGCCCCCACCCAAACCCACCGAAAAACAGCCTACGGAAAAGCTGGTAAGCTACGTACTGCAAACGGCCGAATCGGCAGAGACCATGCTGGAGCTATACTTTACAGATGGCAAAGGCAAGTTCTACAGCACCACGCCCGAAATAGTGATGGCTGATGTGAACACAGGCAAGGAAGTAAAAAGATTCATCCGCACGGTGAACGCCACAGGCATGCCGGTGGCGCAAAAGATACCTGCAGGGACATATACGCTTACATTACCCGGCAAACTGGCCCTGGTGGCACGCAATGTGCCGATAGTACCTAACAAGAACAATAAACTTACCATAGTAGTAAGCGGCGGCTCGCTGCACTTTGCTTATGAAAATAAACCCGGCAAACCCGTATCGGAATTTGTAGCTACGGTAACAGAGCGCATCATAGGCGGCGGCGGCCCTACCACTACCCAGAAGTGCGACCTGGACCTGGAGTATGCAACCGGCACTTACCATATCACCATCAACACAGTACCGGTGACACAACGATATGTGGATATAGAGTTTGATAACGTAACCGTAATAACTATTGACGAGCCCGGCTTTTTGCAGGTGACCAACACACAGGCAGTAGGCAGGATAGAGCTGTTCGCACCTAAGAACGACAACTACCTTAAGTTCATGGACATGCAGATAAGCGGCAATCCTGAAAGCCAGAAGATACGCCTGCAGCCTGGCCTGTATGAAGCGCGCTACAACAAAACGCCCAACGTACCCGTACCGAACATAGAGAAAGTGCGCTTCACCGTAAAAAGCAATGATACCACGCAGCTAGAGCTGACAAAATAGCAACGTATGGATGGCATCACCATAAAAGAGGTTTTTATTACCGACTCCGAATACGGCGGCGTATATGAGCTGCGGGAAACTTTACTGCGCAAGCCGCTTGGCATGTCGCTGGAGAACGAAGACCTGAGCGCCGACAGGACAGACACGATACTGGCCGCAATGAAAGACGGTAAAGTGATAGGCTGCGTCATGCTGCAACCGAAAAATAACGATACCATAAAACTACGCCAGATGGCCGTGGCCGAAAATATGCAGGGCAAAAATATAGGCCGTCTTTTAGTACAGCAAGGCGAAGCACTAGTTAAAGAAAGAGGCTATACACATATCATCCTCCACGCCCGCGACATAGCTGAAGGCTTTTATAAAAAGCTGGGCTACACGACCAAAGGAGATGTATTTACAGAAGTAGGCATAGCCCATGTGGTAATGGAGAAAAGATTAAACCCCAATCCCTAAGGGGCTTTACATTAGTTTCTCTTTGGGGGCGGAGGCGTTTTAATGTGCTTCAAGCCAATTGCGGCCTGCACCGGTCTCTGCATTTATAGGCACACCGTGCGGGAGTTCCATGGCACTTTCCATATTTTCTTTTATTAGTTGCTGCACATCGCTTAGTTCTTCCTGTGGCACGTCAAATACCAGTTCATCATGCACCTGCAATATCATCTTTGACTTTAGCCCGCTCTTCTTAATGGCAGCCTGCACTTTGATCATGGCCAGCTTTATCATATCGGCGGCAGTGCCTTGTATGGGCATGTTTATGGCATTGCGCTCGGCATAGCCGCGCACGGTCTGGTTGGCCGAGTGGATATCGCGCAGGTAGCGCTTGCGACCCAGCAGGGTTTGCACATAGCTGAACTCCTTCGCAAAATTGATAGAGCTGTCCATATACTTTTTGATGGAGGGGTATTGTATAAAATAGTTGTCAATGATGCCCTTAGCCTCTGTGCGGCTAATGCTCAAATTCTCCGCCAGCCCGAACGCCGACTGCCCGTATATGATACCAAAGTTCACGGCCTTTGCTGCGCGGCGCATCTGCGGTGTTACATCTATCTCTTCCACACCATATACTTTAGCAGCGGTGGCGGTATGTATGTCCTTATTCTCAGTAAATGCACGTATCATCTCCTCATCGCCGCTTATAGCGGCCACTATACGCAGCTCTATCTGCGAGTAGTCAGCGGAAACTAAAAGGTGATTATCATCTCGCGGTATAAATGCTTTTCTTATCTCGCGCCCACGGTCGGTACGGATGGGTATATTCTGCAGGTTGGGGCTGGTGCTGCTTAGCCTGCCGGTTACCGCTATGGTTTGGTTGTAGCAGGTATGTAGCCTGTTGGTACGCGGGTTGATGAGCAGGGGCAATGAATCAACATAGGTGCTCTTCAGCTTGCTTAGCTCGCGGAATACCAGTATATCATCCACCACCTGGTGCTTGTTGCGCAGCTTTTGCAGCACATCTTCGCCGGTTGCGTACTGGCCTGTCTTTGTCTTCTTCGCGCTTGGGTCCAGCCCCATGATATCGAAGAGCACTTCTCCTAACTGCTTGGGTGAGCCCAGGTTAAAGTTCACACCTGCATGGCGGTATACATTCTCTTCAGCCTGCCGTATGTCCTGCTCCAGTACTTTTGAATATTCATTAAGGAAGCTGACGTCTATACGCACACCTTCCGTTTCTATATCTACCAGCACAGGCACCAGGGGATTCTCCACTTCATCAAGCACACGGCGCACTTCCATTTGTTGTACCAGCGGCTCAAAAACATGTTTCAACTGCAGCGTTACATCAGCATCTTCAGCAGCATATTCTTTGATATCTTCCAGTGGCACATCGCGCATGTTCAGTTGTCCCTTGCCTTTTTTGCCTATCAATGTCTCTATGGATATGGGCTCGTAAGCGAGGTATTTAGCACTCAGCACATCCATGCCATGTTTACCGTCGGCCTCTATCACGTAGTGGGATACCATAGTATCATACACTTTGCCCTTCAGTTCAAAGCCATACCACTTCAGCATCATCATGTCATACTTGATGTTCTGCCCTACCCATAGTATATCTTCTTTATCGAATACAGGTTTGAAATGCTGTAATAAAGCTATAGCAGCGTCGCGTTCTGCAGGCACATTCACATAGTATGCATCCCCCTGCTTCCAACTGAAGCTCAGCCCGACCATATCGGCAAGGTTGGCATCTATGTTGGTGGTCTCGGTATCGAAGGCTATCTCTGTTTGCTGCAAGAGGTCAGCGACCAGCTTTTTTACTGCTTCTTCATCATTCACTAAATGATAGGTATGGGGCACATCTGCGGCTCGCTTTAAATTGGTTGGTATCTCATCAGCCTGTTCCGTCACTGCTACGGCAGCCGCTTCAGTAACTGTCGCTGTTGCCGACTTTTGCTTTATCACATTACCAAAAAGGTCTGTTGCCACAGGGCCTGCAGCTTTCTCATTTACATTGAATCCATCACCCAGTATACGTTTGCCCAGTGCTTTAAATTCCAGCTCTGCGAATATCTCCGTAAGCTTTTCCTTGTCCAGCTCCTTCACCCTAAAATCCTCTTCATGAAAAGCAACCGGAACATTAGTAATAATAGTCGCCAGCTTTTTAGACATGACAGCCAGCTCCTTGCCATTGCGTATCTTTTCGCCCAGCGCACCTTTTATTTTGTCTGCATTCTCTATTATATTCTCTATGTTGTCGTACTCGACCAGCAGCTTAGCAGCAGTTTTTTCGCCCACGCCCGGTATGCCGGGTATGTTATCCACTGCATCGCCCATGAGGCCAAGTATGTCTATTACCTGCTCCACTCTCTTTATGCCCCATTTGGCGCATACTTCATTCGGCCCCATTACTTCGTGTTCGCCTCCCTGGTAAGCCGGCTTGTAAATGAACACACCATTGCCCACCACCTGGCCAAAATCTTTATCAGGCGTTACCATAAATACCTGGTAGCCTATACCCGCGGCTTCGATGGCAAGGGTAGCTATTATATCATCAGCCTCGTAACCGTCAAGCTCCATACAGGGGAGGTTGAAACCTTTGATGATGCGCTTTATATCGGGCAATGCAGCGGTAAGGTCTTCGGGGGCTTCCTGCCTGTTGGCTTTGTAGGCTTCAAAGTCTGTATGCCTTTCGGTAGGGGCAGCTGTATCAAACACTACAGCAAGGTGGGTGGGTTTTTCCCTGTTTATAAGATCGAGCAGGGTTGTAGTAAACCCGAATTGTGCATTGGTATTGCGCCCGGTACTGGTAATACGCGGACTGCGGATGAGTGCATAATAGGCGCGGTATATAAGCGCCATTGCATCCAGTAGGAAAAGTTTCTTTTCGGCCATGACAGGGCTAAGTTAAGATAAACCGGATTATACTTATACCGCGGTTTTCAGTAAAGTTTCTTTGATGTTCTTTGACATACGTATTTAAATCATTACTTTTCGTTACTACCGCGTATCATGAAGCATATCCTGTACAAATTATTTTTAGGCAAGCCGGAATATAACCATGCTATAAAGTTATCGGCATACAAAAGCTACAAATGCAACCTGAAGCAGATATGGGATAATGAAAAACATAATGATATAGGCCTTGAGAAAGTGCTGAGACTGTTCCTGGTAGCTACCCAGTTTATTTTTCCCGGCCTGCATGTAAGAAATTTCTTTGGCAAGCGAGGCGTTATTGTACGCAATGTAGCTGTTGAGTTTTACGTGGTATTCAAAACCATCTTGCCAATTATCTTCCTGGTGACGGGCTTGTACCTTAACCTGGCTACCGTTATCATCTCATCCTACCTCCTGCTGGAAACGCTGTGCTACGTAGCATCGCTGATATTTGTGAGCGATATATTCGTAAAGCCCCGCTCGTACCGGCGCAATATCCTTATGCTGTCTTTCAACTATGTGGAGATATCCTTGTCCTTTGCAGTGGTTTATGCAGGTCTGCACCTTTTGGGCGACGCACCCCAGACAATAGTAGACTACATTTACTTCAGTATTATTACCTCCACAACCCTTGGCTACGGTGATTTCAATCCTATTGGCGAGGTGGCCAAAATGATAGTTTGCGTACATTCAGTTGTGGTGATATCATTCATCGTGCTCTTTCTTAATTTTTTCAGTTCTAAGGTGGAAACTATGCACCATGAAGATGAGCAGTAGCCTATCTTGTGCTATCTTTATCCAAGTAATATCCTGCGCATGCTATACCGTCTTCTTGCTACCATATTATTCCTCGGCACCTGTATCCACCTCGATGCACAATCGCTGGAAAAGCTCGATAAAGCCAATGGCTTTAAAGAGTTCAAATTCGGGAAACCGAAAGCTAAATGGGAGAACGAAATAAAGCTGTCCAAAAACGGCGCTTATCGGTACCAGGGCTTTAATGTTAAGGCGGCCTTCGGCTCCGGCATTAGTAAGCTATATTTAAAATTCGATAGCCTCGACAAGCTGTCGGGTGTATACATACGTGTCACCGGCCTTATGGGGAAAAGCGGCGTGCGCGGCTACAAAAAGATAATAGGCCTCTCGTACGGCAAGGAAAGCAAGGTGGACGAAAAAGAGGAAGAAGTTACCTGGCAATGGTTTGGCAGCAAGGTAAACCTTACCGTATATGCATGGCAAAATGGCAATACATGGGATGCAGAACTATATTTCACCACACCGGAACAATATGCTGCCGATAATGCGAGTATCAAAAATAAGGCGGAAGATTAGACTTTGATACAATATTTAGCGGCCTAAAAACGTTAATTTCGGTACCTTTGACGCTTGTGATGGCCGTATAATGGCGATCGACAAATAACAAGACAAACGATATCCAGATGAAGATACCCCGGTTGCTATCTATACTGTTTTTATCCTTTTGCACTATCTGCACATCTTGGGCACAAGATAAGCCAATAGGCTACTGGCGTGCGCATTTGCCGTATACCAATGCCATCAGCATAGCTACCGACGGGCTTACCCTGTTTGCTGCCACAGATCTTGCTTTCTATACCTATAATGCTGCCACCGAGGAACTGAATACATACAGCAAAGTAGAAGGGATGAGTGACGTGGATATGAAATATGTGGCATACGACGTTACCAGCGGCTACGCTGTACTGGCCTACAAGAATGGTAACATAGATATTTTTAAAAACAGCACTTTTTATAATATTCCGGACCTGAAAATAAAGACCTTCGCAGGTAACAAATCTGTGAATCATATTTATTGCGATAATGGCCTGGCATATTTCAGTACTACCATAGGCATAGTGGTAGTGAACATTGAAAAAAGAGAAATAAAAGAAACTTACGAATTTACGAAAAACAACCAGTCAATAGGCATTAACGGGCTTACTGCAGCGGGCAATTATCTTTATGCAGCTACGGGCAAGGGTTTATTTCGTGCTAGTAAAAATGCTCCCAACCTCCAGGCATTTTCTGCCTGGACCCCTCTTGACAGCATAAATAGCTTTAACGGCGTTGTTACATCAGACGGAAAGGTCTTTGCGGTTACCGATAGCATTGTATTTGCGTTGGAAAACGATACTTTACGTAATATTTACCTTACCAACGGAGCAAAAATAAATCATATAGACCCTCTTGATAACGGCTTCTGGCTGAGCGTGTATATGCCCACCATCTTCAACGGAACGGGCTACAGGATAAACAACAACTACCAAATAACAGATTCATTTCACATACCCGGATACCCGGCGCAGATCATCAATCTTAGCAATGGCGTCACCTGGTTGGCGGATGCCTTTAATGGCATGAGAAGGCGCGTTAGTGGTGACCAACTGGATTTCAAAAACCCTGCGGGGCCCAATAGCCACCTGGCTCCTGATATTTATGCCTACAATAACAATGTGTATGTGGCACATGGATCATTTAATGACGGATTGGTGCCTACGAGCAACTCAACCGAGATAGGGTTTTCCGAGTATAAAGATGGGCAATGGGTGAATTACAGCAGCGAAAATTATACGCCGATTAATAACATGAAAAATTTCGGTACGATCTTCAAAGACAGGAGCACAAATACATTATATGCCGGTTCCGTGACCGATGGATTAGCTATCATTAACGCCGACGGCAGCTCGCAACAGTTGAAAGATGGCAGTCCTCTTGAACATAGCAACCCGAACCCTGGCTGGTGGCAAACGAGTGGCATCACTGCTGACAGCAAAGGGAATATATGGGTCACCATGTTTGGATCTCCACATGAACTGAACGTGCGTACCCCTGAGGGTAAATGGTATTCTTATATAGTTCCCGTTGGCCGTCCCTATCCCAACGCAGCAGCGAAGATAATAGCGGATGACAACGACCAGCTGTGGTATGTATGCCCTGTAGGCAGCGGGCTGATGGTTTATGACTACGACGGCACGCCTGAAATTGTAAACGATGACAAATTCCGCAACCTCATAACCGGGGTTGGTAATGGCAACCTGCCAAGCGCTACTACCTATTGTGTAGCAAAGGATAAAAGCGGTGCAATATGGGTGGGCACAGCGAACGGAATAGGTATCATAAACTGTCCGTCCGATGTAATAGCGCGCAATTGCGAAGCTGAACAAAGGATAGTGCAATACGATGATTTTGCCGGCTACCTGTTCCAGGGCGAGGCCGTGAAAGCGATAGCTGTGGACGGCGCCGACAGGAAATGGATAGGCACCACTAACGGGGTATGGTTACTGTCGGCCGATGCATCGAAGATCATCAACCGTTTTACAGCGGAGGAAAGTCCCCTGCCGTCCAATAACATTATGGAAATAAGCATCGACCCCATAACGGGCGATGTTTATATAGGTACCGATAAAGGGCTTATAAGCTACCGCAGCACCGCTACCGATGGCAGCGAGAAGAACGATAGTGTTCTTGCATTCCCCAATCCTGTGCCTTCCAATTATACAGGTAGCATAGCAGTTAAGGGACTTGTGGAAAGCGCCGATGTGCGCATCACCGATATATCGGGCCAGCTGATATACCGCACCACTGCACTGGGCGGGCAAGCTGTATGGAATGGCCTGGACTATACAGGCCGTAAACCACAGTCGGGCGTTTACCTTGTTTTTATTACCAACAGGGACGGCTCTCAAAAGCACGTAGGCAAGATAGTGTTCATGAATTAGGTCATGCTGCATAATACACGCGGTATAGTATTAAGGTCTACCAGGTATGGTGAAACCAGCCTAATCTGTACTGTTTTTACCGAGCTGTATGGTGTGCAAAGCTATATGGTGCAGGGCATCAGAAGTACTAAGAACAAGAGCCATAATGCGGGGCTGCTACAGCCCTCTACCATACTGGAGCTGAGTGTATATTACAACCCGCAAAAAAACCTGCAGCGCATCCGTGAATTCCGCCCCGCACATGTGTACACAGCATTGCACGAAGATGTGATAAAGAACAGCATAGCCTTATTCTCATCCGAGCTGCTCTTAAAGCTGCTGCCCGAACATGCGGTCATGTCGGAACTATTTGACTTGAGTTTTCAATATTTTGTGCAGCTCGATACCCTGCCTGTTGGGGAGGTAGCCAATTTCCCCCTATGGTTCATTGTACAGTGCAGCAATATATTAGGCTACCCTTTAAGAGGCGGCTATAGCACGGCGACGCCACACCTCAACCTGCAGGAAGGTGGCTTTACGGCACAGCCCCCTACATTAACACCCTTTGTAAATGATGAGGACGCGAAAGCATTAGGCTTATTATTGCAGGCGGAAAGCTTTGAAAAGGTAAAGGACGTGTCTATGAATGCAACGATGCGCTACCGCTTGTTGGATTGGCACATTGAGTTCCTGCACCGGCACACACAGCACCTGGGTGCTATCAAGTCATTAGCTGTGTTGCAGGCTATACTACATTAGTACAAAAAGCTGCTGTGCACTAAATAAGGAAATCTTACTTTTAAAGCCAGATGCGTTTTAACACAATGAGAAAAATTATTTTGTCCTGCTGCCTGTTACCTTTTATAAGCTACGGGCAAAAAAACGGCGACAAGCCAAACTATCCTCAAAACTATTTCCGTAACCCCCTGGATATCCCAATACTGCTGGCAGGTAATTTTGGCGAATGCCGCCCGGGGCATTTTCATAGCGGCGTGGACATAAAAACGAATGGCAAAGAGAACCTGCCTGTGCGCGCAGCAGCAGACGGCTATATATCACGCATTAAGACAGACAAAGGCGGCTTCGGCCATGCTTTGTATGTTACGCATCCTAACGGCTATACTACATTGTACGCCCACCTCAATAATTATGCGGGGCCAGTGCAACAATACCTGCGAGAAAAACAATATGAAAAGGAACAGTGGAATGTTGATCTTGAATTACAGCCTTCGCAATTCCCGGTAAAGAAGGGCCAGCAAATAGCATGGTCGGGCAATACCGGCTCATCAACCGCACCACACCTGCATTTCGAGATACGGAATACCACAACGGAGCATCCCCTGAATCCCGAGCTCTTTGGCTTACCAATACCCGATAACATTGCCCCGATCCCAACAAGCGTTGCAGTATATGACCTTAACCACAGTATCTACGCTTTCCAGCACAGTGGGATCCGAAGCTTGGAATTCACGTGACTTGAAGTCGCGG
>JADMIO010828188.1_pt1 | contig 72078 bp, 58 predicted proteins | sample 8958161 | NCBI WGS metagenome assembly JADMIO01 (sample SAMN16585339, study PRJNA669376) | soil metagenome | isolation source: Crop rotation soil | place: USA: Cullars Rotation, Alabama | collected 2011 | reverse complement strand
GGCCGCGACTTCAAGTCACGTGAATTCCAAGCTTCGGATCCCACTGTGCTGGAAAGGGATTTTCGGTCTCGCGCCCCGTCAACGTGTAGTAGATCATCGGCGTATGGTTCGAGTTCCGATGACTGACCGAACGCACGAGGGCCAATTGATCAGTCATTCTCGCCAGTCGCGGCAGGTGTTCGCAGATCTGAATTCCTGGCAGGTTGGTGTCGATGGGCTTGAACGGACCACGAATTTCGGCCGGAGCCTGCGGCTTCAGGTCGAACATGTCCTGATGCGGTGGCCCGCCCAGCAGATAGACCAGGATGCAGGACTTAGCCGTACCCGACTGTTTGTTATCGTCGGCTCGCGCGGCCGGCAGAAATGGCTGTGGCAAGACTAAACCGGCGGCCGACAGTCCGCCGCCCCAGCCCAAGAACTCACGGCGGCTGCACGCAATCGAGGCATGACCGGCGGTCAGGTTCAGCATCTGACGAGGATCTCCAGGCGCTTTATCCAATCGGGCATCGCGGGTGCAACACCACCGACGTCTCGGCAATTCTACTCTGTTGAGGCGTTCGGTGAAATCGAAATGTAGCCCTCTTGCTCCGCAAGAGCATCAGCCGGACGCCGGCCAACGTTGAAAGTCTCGCAAGGTCTAACTGCCAGGCTGGATCGACTGACATTCGGCAATTCCTCTTGCGGAGCAAGAGGGCTACTTCAGTTAGCAACGGAAAATCAAAGACGTGACAATGCCGTTCAGTGGTTCTTGCAACCCACACAATCGCGATTCATAATGTCGCCCGTCTGACTCTGTTGTTCTGCGCACTCACACGAGTCTACCGCTCATGATTTCGATCAATGAACAATTCATCGACTCCGCAGCCCCGAATGCCGAAGCCGCGAAGAATGGCCGCGGACTGGTGCTGAAGAACAAGTTCGTCAGCTTCCATAAATCAGCTGATGACACGCTACTCTTCGCCAATTGTCAGGGGAGTGGCAAGGAACCATATCTCTGCTCGGCGGATTTCGCATCGCCCGATACCCCGGTCTATCGCTGTACGTGCCCGAGTCGGCAGTTTCCGTGCAAGCACTCACTCGGGCTGCTGTTCGCCTTTACTCAAGGCAAGTCGTTCAAAGTGGCGGACGTTCCCGAGGCCATCTCATCCAAACGAGAAAAGGCTGCGGCGCGAGTCGAAAAGAAAAAGGAAGTTGCCGAACAACCGCGTACGGTCAACAAGTCGGCGCTCACCAAAAAGATCAAAGCCCAGCTTGAAGGGATTGATCTGTTGGAAAAGCTGACGCTGGATCTCGTGAGGTTGGGAATTGGCAACATGAATGCCAAGTCAGCCAGCGAAGTCGAAGTTCAAGCGAAACAACTGGGGAACGCCTACCTCCCGGGGGCACAATCGGCGCTGCACAATTACACGAAGCTCTTTTCCACCGATGCCGGAGAGGAGCGGACCTCCACCCAGCGCGAAGCGATCTATAGCGAAGCACTCGATCAACTTGGCCGTCTCCATTCGCTCGTCAAACAAGGCCGGGCATATCTGAATCGGCGTTTGGAAGATCCGGAACTGGCACCAGAGACTGAAACAGGAATCGCCGCGTGGTTGGGACATGCCTGGCAATTGCGAGAACTTAAAGATGCGGGGTTGGTGCAGACCGACTCGGAACTAGTGCAACTGGCATTCAATTCTCACGACGACGTGGCGCGCAAGGAATTCGTCGATACGGGCATCTGGCTGAATCTCTCGACCGGACGAATTCAACTGACTCAGAATTTCCGGCCGTACAAAGCGGTCAAATTCATCAAGAGCGACGATAGCTTTTTTGACGTGGCACAAGTCGCCGAATTATGCGTCTACCCGGGTGACGTGAATCCACGCATCCGCTGGGAAGGGATGACATCGCGACCATTGACGCCGCAGGATTTGCAGCGTGCTCGCAGCCACGGCCAGGCAGACTTTGCCAAAGTCATCAAAGACGTCAAATCACAAATCAAGGGCCCGTTGGCGGACAAACAGCCGATCCATGCTCTGAATTTCAAACGAATGGGACGCATCGGCGACGCGTATGTCGTCGAGGATGCCAAGGGAGAGCGACTGGTGATGACCGACGCGGGCATGTCCGAAGAGCCGCGCAGTTGCCATCTGCTGCCATTGTTGTCTGCCAATCTCTTTACAGATCAAACGTTAATCGTGCGGTTCCGGCACGATCTGGATACCCGCAAGTTGCAGGTCAAGCCACTGAGTATTGTGACCCAGCAATCCATCGTCCGCCTGACATTCTAGTCCCGGGAAATGGTGAGATGAGCATTCCTGTTCTCGTACAGGTCTCGGATGAAGTGCGGCGGCTGTCGATTGCTGGCAGTTCGGTTGCGCCGGGCGATTTTCGATTGAAGAAGCTGATTTCTCCGCTGGAACAATCGGGCCAGAAGGCGCCGGTGTTTGCGAAGGTCGCGCAAGCCGCTACGGCTGTGATTAACAGCAACGAGAAGTCATCGCCGGAAGCGCTGTTGGAACTGAGCACCCTGGTCAACGCCGTACTCTACACGCAAGGAGAGACGGGACTGGCGGGACAACTTGAGCCGATCAAGACGATTGATCTGGGGCAACAACAAACGCAAACTGCGGCTCGAGTTCTCAAGCCACTGCTCGATGCCCTCTCCGAGAGCGGTTCTGGCCGGTTAGAACTAATTAGAGACGCTTTCGAACGAGGCCGTTTCCGAGATCTGCGACTGGTTACACCGGCACTGAAAGGGCTGGATGATCCTTATCCAGAGATCGCCGACTTCATTGCCGATCACATATTGCCGTTGTATGGCACGGCGATCCTGGGTGGCCTGCGGGATCAATTTGATATCAAGGGCCGTGCGGGACACGTTCGACGACTGAGGCTAATGCATCGTCTGGACTCGGAGGGCACACGCGAAACGGTACGTAGAGCGCTCGATGAAGGCTCCAAAGAAGTGAAGATTGCCGCCATCGAGTGCCTCGGGGATTCACCCGACGACCTATCATTTCTGCTCGAACAGTCGAAAGCCAAGGCCAAGGATGTCCGTCTGGCCGCACTGAAAGCACTCAGCCGCAGCAACGCAGACGAGGCGGTGAAAGTACTGTGCGCGATTATCAAGGATGTTGAAAGCGAAACCATCATCGAACCTGTGCGAGCCAGTCGCAATTCGCAGGTTCTGGAGTTTTTGTTAAAGCAAACGCGTCAGCAGTTCGCCACAATTCTGGCCGATAAATCGAAGGACAAAGCCAAGACTTCCAAATTGGTCGGGCGGCTACTGGTTCTACTGGAGTGCCTGCGCGAGCGAGATGATCGCGGTACGGAGCAACTGCTCCTGGGATTGTTCGGGCAGCGTGAAAAGTTTTCCGCCATCAAGGGAGAACCTGGCGGGACCGATGTTGAACAAAGGCTGGTCTCAATCATGGCGACCAGCGGTCAACAGACGAAGCGCGCTTTGGTCGATGTTCACGCAACTCTTCCCGCGGATCAGTTAACGGTGGCGTTCGTCGTGGCTCGTCAGATTTGTGAACCGGCTGAAGTGTTTGCCATGTTCAGCGGATATCTAGCCACCAGCGCGAACGAGAAGAAACAATCCGCGACGGCACACAAACGCGAGGCCATCGTCCTGGATCTGACTCGCACGTGGGGTTGGCGCACACACGCGGTGTTCTCGCATGAGACCGACGACCGGCGCGCGAAACTCGACCCCCGCTGGCTCGATTTGGCCGCCGACCTCAAGCATCCTGAACTAGTCCTTGCACTTGCCAGACCGGGCCATACCCGCACGACGGAATTATTGAGCCAATGGCTGACTGAACGTTTAAAGAAATCGAAAGACCCGTACGAGCTGGGCCAATTCCTCCATACCATGGTCCGCATCCAACACCCAGGAGCGACCGACGGTGTTGTCGAGGCACTCAAGAAACACGCCTCTGGCGCTCACTCCTACGGACTTTACTGGGCTGCTCAAATCATTCCCGAGCTTCCCCAAGATGCTATTCCCAAATTGGAAGCGCTGCTGCCGACATTGCCGGAAAAGGTGATCGACCATCTGGTGGGTGCTGTGACTCAATTAAAGAACCGCGTGGCCGATTCCGGGAGTACTCGTTAATGACCGATAACCACCTGCGTCCGCACAGTAGTCTCCAGGAAGTACTTGGAGCATTGACGACAACTGGCCCAGGGCGGATGCAAATCATCATCGACGCAATCAATCGAGGTGATTTTCGCGACGCTCGACTTGTAGAAGCCGCTGTGAATGGACTCGACGACCCGAGTAAAGAAATCGCGGAACTTCTGGTCGAGTACGTTATGCCTCTGTATGGAATAGAAATTCTTCCGCTCCTTCGTCAACGCTTCAATGTCAAAGGGAATGCGGGAGATGTTCGCAAGTTAAATCTAATGCAAACACTGGATCCATCTGGGTCACGGGAATTCATCAAGCTGTCACTCGACTGCGGTTCGAAGCAGATCAAGCAGGCTGCGATACGGTTTCTTGGAGACTCTCCTGAAAATATCCCGCTGCTTATCAAGCAATCGAAGGCGAGGGCAAGGGACGTCCGTTATGCCGCTTTGAAAGCCTTGAGCCAGTTCAATGCCCCTGAAGCCGCAACCGAACTTTGCCAGATCATTGAGAAGTTGGATGAGCTTCGACTGTACGACGCAATCATTTGGCACAATCAACAGCGCGAGGTGCTGGACTGTCTGCTCAATCAGATCCGACGGCAGTTCGGCATCGCTTTGAATGAGAAGCTAAAAAGCAAGGCTAAAAAAGATCATGCTCTGAATGCATTGCTGGAATTATTGTTCTGCCTATCCCATCGACCGGATCGCGGCCACCCGGAGGTTATATTACTTCTTCTGGAGTATTATGCGCAGCTTGACAGAATCAAGGAAATCAAAGCACAAACATCCCCGACATTCCTCGTAGATGGACTGCTGCATGCTTTAAAGTCCTGCAGAAAGGCTCAAGGGGCAAGTTCTGAATCCTCTTGATCTTTTAACGTCACGTCACCGGAAAGTCACAAGTTTGGACTGGCAATCACCGCTAACCGCCGCCCTCAATACACTGCAAGAGACTTCGAATGGCAAAAAAGCAAACTGTATCGAACGCCGCTGAGACTAACAAAGACAGTATGCTGCGAGCGCCAGCCGAAGTGTCGTACTCACTGGAACTCGAAGCGTTGATCGCTGAGGACAAGCACGAGCGTCCCCCTGGCTGGAAGATGTCTGCTCGGGCCGTGCATACTTATATTTGCGGCGGCATGGCCGGGAAGCTCGAGATCACTCCGAAGTATATCGGGCATTCGCGCCTGGTCGAAATTGCCATCGCGACGCTCGTGACTGATCGAGCATTGCTGCTGATCGGCGAGCCGGGAACTGCTAAGAGTTGGCTGTCTGAACATCTCACCGCGGCCATCAATGGTGATTCCACGAAGGTGGTACAAGGCACGGCTGGCACGACAGAGGAGCAGATTCGTTATACGTGGAACTATGCGATGTTGATCGCACATGGTCCCAGCCCCGAAGCACTCATCAAGAGTCCTGTTTTCCGCGCGATGGAATCGGGAACACTGGCTCGATTGGAAGAAATCAGCCGCTGTGCGTCAGAAGTGCAGGATGCTTTGATCTCGCTGTTGTCCGAGAAACGAATCTCTGTCCCCGAACTCGCGACCGAGGTTCCCGCACAGAAGGGGTTTTCTATCATCGCGACGGCAAACACACGCGACCGAGGTGTCAACGATATGTCGGCGGCGCTGAAGCGGCGGTTCAACATTGTGGTACTGCCGACACCGCAAAGCTTAGAGACCGAAATCGAAATCGTCCGTAAGAGAGTTCGCGAACTGGCCAGCAGTCTCGAATTGCGGGCGACAGTACCTGCGGATGAAGCGATTGAGAAAGTGGTCACGATTTTCCGCGAGTTGCGCTCAGGGCAGACTCTGGATGGCAAGAACAAATTGAAGACCCCGTCGGGAGTGCTTTCCACGGCAGAGGCGATCTCGGTTCTGGCCAACAGCATGGCGTTGGCTGGTAGTTTTGGTTCCGGTGAGGTCACCGCGCACGATCTGGCGGCCGGATTGCAAGGTTCGGTGGTGAAGGACGAGGAAAAAGATCGCGGCGTCTGGCACGAGTATCTGTCGAATGTGCTGAAGAAACGCGGGACCGAGTGGCGACCGCTGTTCGCCGCCTGCTCGGAGCATAACTCGTGACTTGGCAAGTCAACGTGTATGGCGTCCGCCACCTGTCGCCGATGGGGGCCTGGCAGCTCCGCGCCTATCTCGATCGACTGCGGCCAGAGATCGTCCTCATTGAGGGACTAAATGATGCCACGCCGCTGATCGCAGATATGACGCGGAAAGAAACAAAGCCGCCCATCGCGATCCTCGCCTACACCGATACTCAACCGGTTCGCACGCTGGTCTATCCGTTGGCGACTTATAGTCCTGAATACCAGGCCATTTGCTGGGCTCGAGAACACAAGGCCGCCGTCGAGTTCTTCGACCTTCCCTCTGAAAACTTCCTCGGTCTGCAAGACGCTGAATTCGAGCGATTTGAGCGAGCTCGAAATGCCGCTCAGGAACCGGGCCAACCCGCGTCGAACGACGAACCCAACGCAGTCGCTGATGATCCGCCGGTCACACCTGACGAGTCACACAATGCCCCAGAGCCTCGGCGGTCCCTCTATGAGCGATTTGCCGAACGGGCTGGCGAGCGAGACTACGAGACCTACTGGGAACGTCATTTCGAACACAACATCGCCGATAACAGCTACCCCGGTGCCACGCTCGAATTCGGCAAGGCCGTGCGTGAGCTGGACGAGGACTCGCCGCGCTGGAGAGCAGAGAACCTGGTCCGAGAAGCGTTCATGCGGCGCCGTATCGGTGAAACCATCGCGGCAGGCTATGCACCCGAGCGAATTGTCGCGGTGGTCGGGGCCTTTCACGCGCCGGTGCTTACGGGCGAATACCCGTCCATGAACGATGAAGAGCTGGCTTCGTTGCGCAAGCGGTCGAGCAAGCTCACCCTGATGCCGTACTCTTATTTCAAGTTGTCATCACAGTCAGGCTACGGAGCCGGTAATCACGCACCCGCCTACTTCCAGTTACTCTGGCAAGCTTTGCAGCACAACGGAGTCAAGGATCTATCGTTTCATTACCTGTCGCTCGTCGCGCGCCATTTGCGTGAATCGGGAACCCATCGCTCGACGGCGGAAGTGATTGACGGAGTTCGTCTGGCGGAAACGTTGTCGGCATTGAAGAACGGACAAGCGCCGACTCTTGCCGATTTGCACGATGCGGCGATTACCCTTCTCGGTCAGGGAGAACTGACGACGGTCAAGGACGCCCTGGTGCGAGTGGACGTCGGCACGGCGATTGGCGAACTGCCGAAGGGAGTCAGCCAGACGTCGATTCAGGATGACTTCGAACGCGAATTGTCGCGGCTGAATCTTGAGAAATACAAGACGACAGTGCAACAAGAATTGGCACTCGACCTGCGTGAAAATCGCCGAGCGAAAAGCGAAGAAGCCGCGTTTCTCGACTTGGCACGCTCGTCGTTTTTCCATCGCCTGCGAGTGTTGCAAATCTCTTTCGCCCAACCGCTGGGCTCGCGCCAGCAGTCTGCGACCTGGGCCGAGCAGTGGCGATTGCAATGGACGCCCGAAAGTGAAATTGCCCTGGTCGAGGCAGTCCTGCTGGGGGAAACTGTTGAACTGGCAACCGCGTTCACATTTAAATCGCATCTGGAAAAATGCAAGTCGATTGCCGAAGCTGCGGTCTTGGTCCGTGATGCGTGCCAATGCGGATTGATGAAGTCGATGGAGCTGGCGCGGCAGCGATTGCAGGAGTTGGCCGCGACGAGCAGCGATTTCGGAGCGATTTCTCACGCGGCCTGGGAACTGTGTCAGGTCGTCCGCTACGGCGACGTCCGCAAATTCGATCCCGCACCACTCCTGCCGCTGATCGACGAACTCTTCGTCGACGGCTCGTTGGCCTTGTTCGCCACTGCCAACTGCGACAATGCCGCCGCGGTTGATCTATTGGTTTCCGTCGACGAAATGAACAAAGTCGGTCTGGAGTTCCACGATCGTGTTGACGAACCACTGTGGATCTCTCAACTGCAACGACTGGCCGAGGCCGATGACCGCAATCCGTTGCTCTCGGGATTTGCGTGTGCGATCTTGTTGGAACGAGGCTTGATCCTCAACGATGATCTGGCCAAAGAGGTCTCACGCAGAATTTCTCCCGGCGTCGCCGCCGATTTGGGTGCCGGATGGTTTGAAGGGCTGGCCCAGCGAAATCGCTATGCGTTGCTTGCTCGACAAAAACTGTGGGAGCAACTGGCCGACTACATCGCATCGCTCGAAGAGGATCAATTCGCTCGGGCGTTGGTCTTTCTGCGACGTGCGTTTGCCCCCTTTAGTCCTCGTGAGAAGCGGCAAATCGCAGAGAACCTGGGCGAGTACTGGGGCTTGAATGCCGACACGGCCAGCGAGTTGATCGAACAACCGCTGACCGAAGAAGAAGAGGAAACGTTGCAGGACTTGAACGAATTCAACTTTGACGATTTGTAACGGATGAGGCTCCCCCCCTTTATAAGGGGGGGCAGGGGGGGGGTATGGATGTCTGTCGACTCTCAATCACGATTAGAACTCCGAAATCATTCAGGGGAAGTCATAACAATGACATTCGAGGGCACGCCTTACCCCCCCGTTGCCCCCCCCTTATAAAGCATTGGTATCTACACAAGTCGTGAAATACTGTAAATCACGGCAATGCAAAGGATTGCGACTCCGCAGCTGGAACCGCGGCTTCAACGGCGATATTCCAAAATGGTTGTAGGTCATCTGCATTCGATTCCGAAGCTGGCGGCGGGCATCTCGGCATTGCCCGATGCCAATCAGCCCTTCGCCGCGGTGCAGGGAGCCTGGCGCTTCTTGAACAATGATCAGGTGACCTTGGCCGCCTTGGCCGAACCACTTCGTCAGGTGGGGGTGGAGCGGGCCAACTCGGATCAGGGAGTTGGCTTCTCCATGCTGGTGCATGATTGGTGCAAGCTGGCGTTTGCGTTCCCCAAGTCCGATGAGGTCCAGCTCACCCATGAAAGTGACGTTGGATATGAATTGACCACGGCGCTGTTGGTGAGCGCCGTGGATGGTTCGCCGCTGGCTCCCATGGAAGTCCACCTCAAGACCGCCGAGGGGGTGTTGAGCACACGCCCCAAGACGCGCGACGTGTCGCACTTGGAGCAGGTTTTGCCGACCATGAAGGCCGCGCAGTCGTGGGGCTTGAATAAGCGGTTGCTGCACGTGATTGATCGCGAAGCCGACTCGGTGGATCATCTGCGTCGGTGGGATGCTGCCGGCCATTTGTATCTGATCCGGGGTGACAGCCGCGCGGTGAAGTGGGAGGGCGTCAAGACTCAAACGGGTGAGATCGCTAAACAACTGCGTCAGCAGCGAAAATTCGAGTGCTTGGGTACGGCATTGCACCACGGAAAGTCGGCACAGTTGTGGGCGGCGGAAACCCAAGTGGTGCTGTATCGACCTGCGAAAAAGAACGTGGGAGGAAAGAGATACTCGGTTCAGGGGCCGGAGTTGCCCCTGCGCCTGATCGTCGTGCAATTGCGCCAGGCCAACGGCAAGGTGCTGGCCGAATGGCTGTTGTTCAGCAACGCGCCCGTCAGCCTGGCGACGATGGAGAAGTTGGCCCATTGCTACTACTGGCGTTGGCGAATTGAAAGCTTTTTCAAACTGCTCAAGAGTCACGGACAACACTTGGAGAGTTGGCAACAGGAGAGCGGCATGGCCATCGCGCGGCGGTTGTTGATCGCCGCGATGGCCTGCGTGGTCGCCTGGAAGCTGCAAGCCGACGAGTCTCCTCTGGCGATGGAGTTGAAGACAATCCTGGTTCAATTGAGTGGTCGACAGACTAAACGCACCGCTCCTCATACCGCCCCCGCGTTGCTGGCTGGGCTGTGGGTGCTGTTGTCGACGCTCGCGTTGCTGGAACATTTAGACCTCAATCGCCTCCAGGAACTGGCTAACGCAATTCCCTATCTGAATTCAACTTAGACTTGTGTAGATACCAATGCTTATAAAGGGGGGGAGCCTCCTGCTCGCTGCGCTCGCCTGATCCGAAGATGAGTAGGTAAGCTGCTTAGCCGCCTGCCAATCGCCGACAGCCCTGTCGGAGTGTGCCAGCGCATACATCAATTTTTCCAAAACTCGAACAATCACAATGCCTATCTCTCCCGAACAATTGAAACGTTGGCGGCTGATCCTCGGCAAGAACTCGCAGGAGTGTTTGTCGGGCATGTGCGAAGGTGGCTGCTCGCTATCGGCCGATCAGATGGAGATGGACGAGGCCCTCGAAGCGCTGTATGGCGGAGGGGAGGACCAGGAGCTGAGCAAGAGCGAATGGGAGGAAGGGGCGAAGAAAGGCCCGCACGGGGCGGTGAAGGGTCGGACCATGCCGCGCGTGGCCCGCTGGCTCGACCAGATTCGCCAGTTCTTCCCCACTGATGTCGTTGTGCTGTTGCAGCAGGATGCCATCGAGCGGCGCGGTATGAAAGAACTCTTGTTTGAACCGGAGTTGCTGGCGAAGGTCGAGCCCTCGGTTGATCTGGCCAGCACTGTGTTGTCCCTGAAAAATCTCGTGCCAGAGAAGGCCAAGGCGGCAGCGCGAGATCTCGTCAAACGCGTGGTCGAGGAGTTGCGTAAACGCTTGGAATCCTCCTTCACGCAAGCGATTCGCGGGGCGCTCAACCGAAATCAGCACAGCCCTTTTCGAAGTTTGCCGAATCTCGATTGGGTACGCACCATCCGCCGCAATCTGAAGCATTACAACCCCGATTTGAAAGTGCTCATTCCCGAGGACATTTCGTTCTTCAGCCGACAGCAGCGGCAGAACGAATGGAATGTGATCATCGCGATGGACCAATCGGGATCGATGGCTTCGTCATTGATCTACGGCGGCATCATGGGCGCGATCCTGGCGAGTATGCCGGCGGTTGAAACCCATGTCGTCGCCTTCAATCACGAAGACGTCGTTGATTTGACCGAGCACTGTTCCGACCCCGTTGATCTACTCTTTGGCGTACAACTGGGAGGGGCCGAAGACTATTGGAAAGCGACGTGCTATTGCGAACGGTTCATGCACACGCCGGCCAAGACACTCTATATTCTGCTGGCCGATTTGCACGACACCAGTCCGAATGAAAGCCGGTTCGTCAAGCGGATGGAATTTCTGCTGGAAAGCGGTATTAAAGCGGTCACTCTGCTGGCCATCACCGATCAAGGGCAGCCATCCTATAACGAGAACCTCGCCGGCAAGCTCGTGAAACTGGGGATGCCTTGTTTCGGCTGCACACCAGATCGCCTGCCTGATTTGCTGGCAGCCGTCTTGAAGGGACACGACCTGCACAAATTTGCTGAGAGCGCGCGGCTGAAATAGATCAAAGTCGCTGTGACGTGCTTGCCGCCAACTGATGTCCCCAGGTTTTCAATTAGCGAAGATTAGCGCGGATTAGTGTTCTCCTGAAATTCTTTTTTGGAACACTGATCTTCGCTAATCCACGCTCATTGGAAGATTGCAATTCGTCAATGCTTGCGAGTCTCTGGCCGCAAGTCGTAGCACGCGGCTTCGTCACCGTTGCGGATGAGCAGTAGTCCTTTCCACATCGCCAGATTGTTCCAGGTCTTGCCGTTGATTGCCTGGAACTTGGCCACTTCTTCGAACTTGTCGGGAATGGCTTTAACCAGGACTAGCTCTCCCGTTTCGGCCAATATGATCAGCCATTCATCGACTAGCAGAATCTGCCCGAAACTGTATCTGCCGCCCTTCCACTTCAGCTTCTTTTCGACGAGATCGAAGCACGCGAGGATCCCTTCGTCGAGACCGTAGATATAACGGTCTTGCATGACACCGCTGTTGAATTTCAGCCGCAGCTTTTTCGATTCCCACAACGGTGCGACGGTCCAGTCACTGCCTTGGTGTTTGACTTGCAGCATCGCGCTGCCGACTCCGTATCCATTGCTAATGAAGACTTGGTCGGACGTAGGAATAAACGGCTGCGACGCGTTGACTTTGGCTTGATTGGTCCAAGGGAACTTCCACAACTGGTGCCCGTCTTTCATGTCGTGGCCTGCAATGCCGGCGCCATCGAAGAGCAGTATCTGGCGGACGCCATCCACCGTGCCGAGCTGCGGCGCACAATAACTGGCTTGATCAATTCCCGCCTGCCATTTGGGCTGCCCGGTGATGCGATCGAACGCCATCAGTCCCTGCTGATTGGGGCCACCGGCATTAATGACAACAACGTCATCATAGACCAGCGGCGAACCGGCCATCCCCCACGGGATATTCGGAATCGAGTTTTCGACGAGGACATCTCGAGACCAGATCTTCTGCCCCGTACGGGGTTCGAGACAATTCAAGATCCCGGTCGCGCCCAGGACAAATAATCGACCATCGTAAGCGGTGGGGGTGGCTCGCGGTCCGTCCCCGCCGAGGGCTTCTGAAAATCGAGCAAGATCCTGGCTGACCCAGGTCTGTTCACCAGTCAGCACGTCGTAACAGACGACCGCCTCAGCCTCGCGACGTTGTTCCTGGGTGATGGCCAGACCGTCCACCACGATGAATGCCGACCAGCCCAGGCCGACCGGATGTCTCCACAACGCTTGCGGCGGATGAGCGTCCCAATCGGTGCGAATCTTGCCACCCCGGACGATGCCGTCTCGCAACCGACCCCGGTATTCGGGCCAGTCATCGTTCGAAATCTTGAGCGGAACGGGACCTCGGCCCAGTTTGGCGCCGGCAACTGCCGAAGGTGATGGCTTGGGGACGGCGGACTCTTTTTCAAAATAAGCGGCGGCGACTTCTTCACGAACCGGTGCCCAGCGCCAAGCCAAAATCGGAATCACTTCCCCCGTAACATCATCGACGCGCACGAAGCAGCCAGCAATCAACACGGTCACGGCAACGACGCCCCAACCGATCAGACGCACGCGCCATCGTACGCGCGATAAGAACGTCCACCACAGCCCCAGGCCCAGCACCATGGGCATCACGGTCATATAGGTGTGCATCGTCTGGACCGTGGTATCGATAGGCCAAACCAGCCAGATCCAGCACAAGCGCAGGATACCCGCGACGAGAATCACAATCGCTGGCCACAAGCGCAGCCGTCGAGGAACGACGGGCCGCGGTGGCTCCGCAGGAGTCGTTGAAATCGGTTCCGATGAAGACAGTTCGCTCATGACTTTGTGTCTTGTACTCTCGTATTCGGTTGCAGGCTCATCGAGCGCAATTTCGCAGGTCTGATGATCTCAGATTTTGACAAACGGTGATACCCGACTCAGACCTCGTAACGAAGGGAGCCGGATTGCATGTTCACGGATTATTTCGAATATTTTCGGTTGACCGGCAAAATTCCAGTGACACTTGCCTCGCCAGCGGCCCTGTTATCATAGGAACACACCACACGCCGATTTGTGAGACGCTCTCCATGACCGCTGCTGCCGGCTCGCCCGACCCAAAAGACCAAACTCCAGAGCTAAGTCCGACCGTCATCTATCGGCCGGAGGATTCTGCCGCGGCGCTGGTGCGCATCCTGGACGACTACCTGGCCGATCTGCAAGCGGGTCGCACGCCGGACAAGGCCCAACTGCTGGCGGACCATCCTGAGTTGGCTCGCGAATTGGAACAATGTCTGGCCGGGATCGATTTCGTCCATCGAGCCGCGAAGCCAGCCGGCGAAGCGCCGGCTCGTTTAGGAGACTTCCAGATTATTCGCGAAGTCGGCCGCGGCGGCATGGGTGTCGTCTACGAGGCCGAGCAATTGTCGCTTAAGCGTAAAGTGGCCCTCAAAGTCTTGCGGTTTGGAGTGACCGCCGACGCCGAGGTCACTCAACGCTTCCAGCGCGAGGCCGAAACCGTCGCTCATCTGCACCATACCAACATTGTCCCCATTCATGCGGTCGGGTGCGAACAAGGCGTCCATTACTACGCGATGCAGTTCATTGAGGGACACAGCCTGTCCGCCGTTGTTGATCAAGCTGCGCAAGAGCCGCACGCCTCGAACACAAACCGGTTGCCATTCAGTGCGGAGGCATTTCGCCAGACGGCAACCTGGATGCTCCAAGCGGCGGAAGCATTGGCCTATGCACATCAACGTGGCGTCATTCATCGCGATGTGAAACCATCAAACTTGATTCTCGATCCCGACGGCACGGTGTGGCTGACCGACTTTGGACTGGCCAAACGCGCCGATGAAGTGACCATGACGGCAGCGGGAATCCTGATGGGAACTCCGCGCTACATGAGTCCCGAACAAGCGGCGTCCGTGAGGCAACCGATCGACCATCGCACCGATATCTACAGTCTGGGAGCAACGCTGTACGAACTGGCCACGGGCCAGCCTGTGTTTGACAGCCAGACTCCGCAAGGCGTCATCACGCAGATTCTCAATTCCGAGCCGATTGCTCCGCGCATCATCCAGGGACAACTCCCGCGCGACCTGGAAACGATCATCCTCAAGTGTCTGGCCAAAGACCCTGCCAAGCGTTACCAACAAGCCCGCGATCTGGCGGACGATTTGCGCGCCTGGCTGGACAATCGACCGATCCGTGCCCGGCGTATCAGTCTGGCCGAACGGGCCATGCGCTGGGCACGAAAGCACCAGCGCAGCACCGCACTGTCTGCCATCAGCGCGGCTGCGTCATTGATCGTACTAGTCGGCGGTCTTGTCGCGTGGAATACGTATCGAGAATCGCTGAACGGCCGCCTGGTCCTGACCACGGACGGTCCGTCTCTGGTGGCCGAGGTATTGAACGATCAGGGTGAACTGGTTGTTCCAAGCTTTCCCGTACCAACCCCTCAACCGTTGACAGTGCCGGCTGGTTCCTACCACGTCCGATTATCTGGTTCTGGTACGTTAAGCGAAACGTGGCAAATGGATATTGAGCGGGGTGAGCTCAATTCTTTTCCCGTCAGGCTCATCGACAGGCTCATGGCACCGCCACTCGAGATCCGTCAGTCTGATACGCCGGTGCTGACCGAGTTGAACGGTCAGATGCATATCTTCCATCGCGGTGAACGGGGCTGGCGTCTCACGCGGGGCGATACCCTGAAACCAGTCTGGCAAAACGACCTGGAAAAATATCCGGAGAAGCCGGAAGAGGCTCCCTATCCTGGTACGGCAGTCTGGGGTGCCGCACACGATCTGCTGCAAATCTCGAGCAACAGCTTTGGATCTGAAACGGGATTCACGCCGGGCCTGACCGACCGCGCGGCCGATCTGAACAGCGATGGTCGTGACGATCTCATTCTGGCATCGCGAGTCAGTCCTTCGTTGATCGCGGTTTCAGGGATGGATGGCAAAGTGTTGTGGTGGTATCGGGCATTACCCAATTTCCCCAAAGAACATGACGCCGCTGTGGATCCGTTTGACCTGAAGCACTCGCAGGAAGAGGCCGGGGTGCTGGGCCAGCCGATTTTAGTACACATCAACGGTGAACCAGTTGTCATTGCCTTGATGATGTCACTCAGGAGTCAGTTGGTCACGAACACCGGAAAGAAATTCATCAAGCTGAGAACTTACTATGTGGAAGCCGTGGCGGCTCGAACGGGAAAACAAATGTGGCGAGCCCTCTTTGCGCTGCCGTCGGAGCTGGGCACGATATATCTGGGGGATCTCCTGAAACGCTTTCCTCAACGGCCCGAAATCGCCGAACTCAACGGAAAGCAGACCGTGCTGTTTCATGCCGACACCAAGCTGTTTGGTTTTGATCGGCAGACAGGAAAGGAAGTCTGGCCGGCTCGAGAGCTGGGTGGTTTGCCGGTCCAAGCCGTAAAATTTGCCGACTTGGACGGGGATCGGTCGCCCGAGGCCATCGTTGTCTATAAACAGCCTCAGTCGCGCCTAGACGCAGTCATCGTCAAGGCCATGTCGTTGGCGACGGGAAATCTCTTGTGGGAGCGATCCTACTTAGCTACGGATCGCCTTGACTCTAGCACCATTCGCCCGCCGGGATCGGAAGTGGCCTGGGTGGCCGATCTCGATCAGGATGGAAAGCCCGAGATCATCGTCCCAACGAGGGACGACTGGGAGCCATCAGGCAGGCACTGGTATGGTCTGGATGCGTTAAACGGTGCGACGGGTGATCCTCGGTGGCAACGCCGTTTGTGGACGTCGAAAGTGACTTTTAGCAGCAGCGGTGGTAATAACAGTTCGGTCCGAGTCCTGATCGGCCCGGACCTGAATGGCGACCGGTTGCTCGAAGTCTTCGCGACATCCATGCCTCCCGATTTTCCACAGCCAGAACGATCTCTGCAGATCGATGCACTGTCTGGTCAAACCGGTGACATCATCTGGCACCGGTCTGTTGCCGGAGGAAATCCCTACGGCGAACGGAAGAGTCACGCGCTTTGGTGGCAAGTGGCCCAGGATGGGTGGCCGCAACTGGTTGTTCCTGTGGATAAAGGGCAGAGCGAGCAATCCACGACGTATGTCATTGCAGCCAGCACTGGGCGTTTGAACCATTTCCTTCCCGAAGTTGCCGAACCGCAAGTGGCTGATTTGAACGCCGACGGAATTTCCGACCTGTACTATCTGGCCGATTCTCAAGGGAGCCGCCGCTTGACGGTATTGAAGGGCTCACCACCTTACGACTGGCGGCGATCGGGCGATTGGAAGCCAGGCCAGGATTATGATGGCGATGGTCAGATCGATTTCTTGAAATTGCCTGCACACGGAGATCGCACGCCGAAGTTGGCGGCCGTGTCGGGACGTGATTTCAGGCCGTTGTGGCAGACCGAGCTAAGGCCGTTGAGTTTCGATATGGCGCCCTTGGTTACGTCCGACGTGAACGGTGACGGGATGTTCGATGTTGTCTCGTGGGACATGTTCGATTCGGCACACGGAAACCAGAATACGATTAGCGCCATTTCCGGAAAAAACGGGGAGCGGCTGTGGAAGGCGCGCGAGTTCGGATTGCAAGCAGGCTCAACTTCCAGTTCGGGAGGCGGTCAATGGTCCAACTACAGTTATCCCTTGTTTGGCAGTTGCGATCTAGACGGCGACCACCGGCCTGAAATACTCCTGGCCGCCTACATTGGCCATAATAATACGGTCAGCCTGGGGGCACTTTCGAACACGGATGGAAGTTTGCTGTGGAAAATCCCCATTGTGAACGGGGCCTACTCCGGCCGCTCGCTGCAAGATCGGAATATCTGGCACGATTTGAATGGAGACGGTGTGCTCGACATCGTTCTCTGGGTTCCGCGATCCATTAACAACAATGGAACTTCAACTGGCACGGCGGTGCGAGCATTCAGCGGTCGAGATGGAAAACCATTATGGAAGGCAGACGCGAAACTCACACAAGGCGCATTCCTTTGGCCTCGCCCCGCGATTGCCGATCTGGATGGAGACGGTCTGGCGGAAGTCGTACTCACGACTCGGGACGAGTCCGGCTGGGACCAGAAAGTGGGAGGATTCAAGTTCCAGATTGCGGTTCTGGATGGGCGAAATGGACACTCCAAGTGGTCTTGGGCGTGGAATTCGAGTGTGGTTGATCTCCTGCCCCCGTTGCTGGTCAACATGGACGGCGATGGCAAGCGCGTGATTTGCATGGGAGTCAATGAGACATCGCCCGCGGGTGGGGCTCCCAGCATCATCATGCTCGACTCGCAAGGCAAGGTGCGCCAGAGCCTGCCAGTGGATTCGGCGTACTCGTCTTCGGCCTGGGCTGCATTGGATGTGAATTCTGACGGCAAGGAAGAACTTTTGTTTATCGACCGCGGTCACTTTGTGGCCTATAGCGGAAGTGGCCAGCGAACTCTCTGGCAGTGCCCGATGACCTCCAATGCGCTCCGGCTGGACGAATTTCGAACCGGCCAAAAAGGAGGTCAACCAGCAACCTTAGTGGCCTGGATGGATCGCTCGGTCTATGGATTGGATCCGGCAACCGGATCGGCTCGGTGGCGCTGCGATGTCCCCAAGCAGGACAACTATCAACTGATTGCGGATCTGCGCTATCCCGAGTCCGCGACTGGTTCCCCAATCGTAGCCAGCGTGGGTGCCCAGATCAAAAGCACGATTGTCCAACACGCCTGGCCGGCCACTGCCGCCGGCATTTATCAATCCCCCATCCCTCAGCCGATCTCCCTGTCAAAATTCGAAGATCCGGCCCGATTTCGACAATTACCATGGAGCCACGGCGGCATTGGGAAGCTTGAACTGCTGGTGTTTCTGCTTCAGCTCGGGTACTGGACTGGACGCCGCCGGTGGCGCCGTCTGGGGACTCAGCTTCTCTTATGGATCATCCTTACGGCGATCATGGGAACTGTCATTCTCGTCGCGGATCACCTTGAGCCAGGGGAACAGTATTCCCTCGACGGCTGGTACGAGATCTTGTTCATCGGAGCGGGAACACTGGGCATCTTGACCGCAATTTACGGCGCTGGCGCATGGCTGCTGAAATGGGCACGCCGGCTTTGTTTTCCAACGGTTGCCCGGCGATGAATTGCCATTTCGCGATAATTGAGTGTTGCTTAGAAAGCAGCGGCATGACGGCCAGCGCGGATGTCTCCCGCTGCATCGAATAGCCCTGTTGGATCGATTCGAATGATGCTCGGCGCCCACAGCGCGGTACTGGTCGTGATCTTGTGCCCCAGTTTTTCCAGTGCGCTGATTGTGGCGGGATCGGCATCCTTGTGGATCAGCAGACTCCCCAGCACGGGTGGCGTTTGACGAAATGAGCCTAAATGATGGTTGGTGCCGAAGCGAACCGATTTCATCGATTCTGGCGCCTGGAGTCCGAAATCGATCTGGTTGAGCACCGCTTGTAATCCGGCTTGGTCTTGTCCGTCGCCCCCCGCTACGCTGACGGCCAGAACCGGTTTACCTTCCCGAAGGACTAAAGTTGGCGTCAACGTAATACGCGGCCGCTTACCCGGGGCGATGCAGTTGGGGTGACCGGGCCATGTGTTAAAGCTTTGCAGGCGCGTCCCCAACCAGACGCCCGTTTCGCCTGCTTGTACGCCGCTCCACCCGCTGGGTGTCGCCACGACGACGTTGCCCCAGCGATCCGCCGCACAGCACGTCGTCGTATCGTGCACCGGACCGGTCAATCCGCTGCGCGCTTCGTGGTCGGCCAGTAACGCTTGACCGCGGCGCGGGTCGCCGGGCCTCTGTAATAATGATGCGTGTTCGCGATCAATCAACGGCCGGCGCAGATCGGCGTAAGGCTTCGACAAGAGCGTATCGATCGGCACGTCGACGAACAGAGGATCGGCGTAATAGACATCTCGGTCGGCCAAGGCCAGCTTCATCGCCTCGAGCACGACATGAATGGTCTCAGGGCGGTTATGCCCCATGCTTTTCAGGTCATAACTTTCCAGGAGTCGCAGTGTCTGCAACAAATAAGGCCCTTGCGTCCACGGTCCGCATTTGTAGACGACGTGACCGCGGTAGTCGACGGTCACGGGTTCGTCGATGCGAGTGACGTGCGTGGCCAGGTCTTCAAACCGAATGAGGCCGCCATTCTTCTCGCACCATTGCGCCAGTTCGCGAGCCAGGGGACCGCGATAGAAAAAATTCGAAGCCATACGCAGCCCGCGGCTGCGATCATCCCCGGCGCGGCTTTCCGCATCGATCAACCGTCGAATGGAATAGGCCAGCAACGGATGCCACGGAGCCTTTGCCTGATCGAGTAATTTCAAGGTCGGCTCAGCCACATCGACCAGACGCATTGTCCCATGTCGGTCAAGTAGCGTAATCACGGCATCGAAGGCGGCAGGAACGGTGGCAGACTCTAATCCAGTCCCGGGGATGCCTCCCTTTTTCTCAAAGTAGTCGCGTGTTGCCAGACGCGGTGCCGCTCCTTGTCCGGCGATGATTTCGACCGACTTGCGCTGTGCGTTGTAGACGATGATGGGAACTTCGCCACCAAAGCAGAAACCACCAGAATCGGTGACGCTGAGAGCGAGGATCGTGGCCGCCGCCGCGTCCGCCGCATTGCCACCGCGTTTTAAGATCGTGATACCGGCCGCTACGGATTCGGCTCCGCCCGCGCTCACCGCGCCTTGCCGCCCCGTGCCTTCCGAACCGGGTGGCGGATCGGCCGCCAACAGGCCCGAAGCATCCATCAACAAACAGACCGCATACAGGGCGATACAGCGAGTCAATGAAAGGCGTCGCATCAGATTCCTCGATCAGGGTGACGAGTTGTAGTAGGTAAGCCAGTCGCGGCGATGGACTATGGAAGTCACTTCTTCTTTTCGGCGGGCCACGGAGCGTCCTTTTCGATCCACTTTTTGAGGATCGCGATCTTTTCGTCGTCCAGCTTGGCATCGGGCGGCATCTGGATGTCGCCAGTGTATTCCAGGACCTTCATCATCAGGCTCTCGTCCGGCTTCTTCGGAACGATGGCGGGGCCATTCTGCCCCCCTTTGAGGACCGCATCGCGAGAGTCGAGTCGCAAGCCTGACTGCTGCTTTTTCTCCCCATGACAGCGCTGGCAGGAATCCTTCAGAAGCGGCTGGACTTCCTCGCGAAAGAATTTCGCGTCGTCCGCTGAGACTTCTTCTGCAGGCAGATCGGATCGCACGAATGATAGGCCCGTCACGCTGGCTACCATCAACAGGCCAAATAGTTTCCAACTGAGCTTCATTGCAAACGATTCTCCCTTTTCTGAAGGTGAGCCGGGCGGCGTCAGCCCCCGGATTCTGCCGTGTCGTAGCGAATCAGCGTTAGCAATACATCCGGGGCCTTACGGCACCCGGCTCACCAAATTAGCTTCTTTCAACCCACTTGGTTGAACCGCAAAAAATATCGTATTGCCGACCAAATCCCGGGTTTGAAAATGAGAGTGTCAGGTTCGAAAGCCTGACCTACATTCCAGAGTAGACCCTGTCGACTCGTTGTGCAACTGCGGCGATACAGGTTCGCTCGTCGCGAGTGATTTGATATACTTCGCTCGGCCTCGTACAGGTTTTGTCTGGAGGCCATTTCTGACAATGAATCCAGGGAAAGGTTGGCATGAACACCCCCAGTTCCGCAGTGGGCGTCCATTGGGATTTGAGCGATATTTACCGTGGCCTTGATGATCCGCAGATTGAATCGGACCTGAAAGCTTGCCAGGCCGCCAGTGAGCGTTTTGCGGCGGATTACCGCAATCTGTTTGCGTCCAATCCCACGCCGGAGCTGATCCGCAAAGCATTGGTTGAATTGGAGAGTTTGTTTCAAAGTCTGTCAAAGCTGGGTGCTTACGCCGGGTTGCGGACGGCCGTCGAGAGCCTCGATGTCGCCTGCCGTCAGCTCGAAGATCGCATTGATCAGGCATCAGTCGACATCCAAAATCGATTGACATTTTTCGATCTGGAATGGCTGGCAGTACCTGAAGCCAAAGCGGCCGAGTTGGCCGATGCCCCCGAGCTTCAGAACTATCGCCATTATCTAACGGCCAGCCGGCGCTACAAACCCCATACGCTCACCGAGCCGGAAGAGGTGATCCTCAACCAGAAATCGCTGACGGCGCGTGGGGCGTGGGTGAATCTGTTCGATGAATTTCTCTCGTCGCTGGAATACAAGCTCGACTACAACGGCGAACAGCAGACGCTGACACAGCCCGCGCTATTGGCTTTGTCATACCAGCCCGACCGTGATCTCCGCAAAGCGGCCCAAGTCTGCCTGTATGATGAGCTCAGCAGACACGAACTGGTCCTCACGAACGTCTTCAATGCGATCACGCAGGACCACAGTCTGAACGATCAGATCCGGCATTACGGGAACCCGATTTCCAGCCGTCATCTGGCGAATGAAATCGATCCGCAAGTCGTCGAGCGGATGCAATCGGTCACGGAAGCGAATTACGATATCGCCCACCGCTACTATCGGTTGAAGGCACGGTTGCTGGGACTTGATAAGCTGGCGACCTACGATCAATACGCGCCTGTGGCGACCAATCTGCCCAGTTGCACTTATGAAAATGGTCGCGACATGGTGTTGGCCGCGTTCGGGCGGTTCGATCCGTCAATGCAGTCCATCGCAGCCAAATTCTTCGATCACAACTGGATCGACGCGGAAGTGCGGCCGGGAAAACGCGGCGGCGCATTCAGTGCGAGCATCGTCCCGACCGTCCATCCTTACGTCATGCTCAACTGGACCGACAAACTGCGCGACGTGAATACGATGGCGCATGAATTGGGGCACGGCATTCATCAGTATTTGTCCCGCGAGCAAACGTATCTGAACTTTCACCATCCGCTGCCGGTCGCCGAGACGGCCAGTGTGTTTGGCGAGTTCCTGACGTTCGACCACCTGATGGAGACGGAGCAAGATCCGGAAGTGCGCCTGGGCCTCCTGTGCAGCAAAGTGGAAGACGCGTTCGCCACGGTGTTCCGCCAAAACGTGCTGACTCGGTTTGAGCAGAAATCACATGCCGCGCGGCGTGAACGCAAACTGTCGAGCTCCGACTTGTGCGAACATTGGTGGGACGCCAACCATGCGTTGTACGGCGACGCGGTCGATATGCTGGAACAATACCGCTGGGGCTGGTCCTACATTCCGCACTTCATTCATACGCCGTTCTATTGCTATGCGTATGTGTTCGGCGAATTGCTCGTCCTGTCGCTGTATCGCATGTATCAGGAGGAAGGCCGGGCGTTCGTACCGCGTTATCTCGAACTACTCGGCTCAGGCAGCAAATACGAACCGGCCGAGCTGCTGCAGCGAGTGGGTGCCAATATTAAGGCCGAAGACTTCTGGCAAAAGGGTTTTGAAGTCCTGCGCAAGCTGGTCGATCAAGCTGAAGAGCTGGCGACCAAGCTCGGTCGATAGGCAACCTTGTCCAAAACAAAACGGCTTTCACATCCTGATGAGATGTGAAAGCCGTTGGCATTAAGTCCTGATCAAGATTACTTGTCGCGCTTGGCTTCCCAATCGCGGGATTGGTCTTTGCCGTCGCGATCCTTGAATTCGGTCTTGCCCTTGATCGTATCGCCGTCCACCTTGCCCTTGTACTTCGTGGTTCGCTTGTTGCCGTTGAACTCGCGGGTCACTGCGAACGCGACTTCACCGTCCTTGAATGAGGCGTCTTCAATGGCCGTTTCCGTGTTGTTGCGGCCGGAAATCGTACCGCTAAGCTTGTCGCCATCCAACTTCAGCTTTAGCGTGGTTTCAATCGTGTTATTGTTTCGCGTGACGCTCCACTTCCAGGTACCGGCCGGAGTGGCCTTGTCTTCGGCACGAGCGACATTGATGAACGTTGCCAAACCTAACAACAGCACTACACCCATTGCTCTCATTGCAAATCCCCTCATGTTGAAGCAAACAGAATCGACGGCACGCTCATCAACATGATGAGTAACCTGCCATCTCCATAATCGCACGTCGCCTGACTGGTCTCGCCGAATTGCCCGCTGGTTACTCGAATTCCGCAAATGTTGGGAAAGAAAATGGACTTTCTTGGCCCGCGGTTGAAATCTAGAAACACGACCAGACAGACGGCCCGTACCACTGACAACAATTCCGGACGACAACGAACTGGCATCCATTCCAAGAGGGAGCGTCGTATCCGCGAACCGCTCGCCACGAACCTGGCCCGGCATTGCACAGCGAATCCAGAACGATGATCAAAATCGATTGATTTGGCTTCGAGTCTAGCAAGACTCGGATTGAAGGTACAGCAATAGCCTTGCCTCTTCACCGAATTCTCAACGATGTTCTGCCATCACTCGGTTCAGGAAAATCGGGTGAGATTTGCGGCTGAAAATGTAATGACTTTGTGCCGATGCGCAGCTAGCATGAGTTCGACCGTGTCCGGGAGTTGTCGCGCGCACGGCTTAAGACTCGATGTCAAGTCGATCCGAGTCCCGGCAGCGAAGCGGGTGAGTCCAAGGGCGGCAAGATGAGAATGCCCTCACGACATGTTTGGACGCGGAACGAATTAGGAACCGCTAACAAATCCACCCCCACTCGGCTTACCCGAGTGGTTTATTGGCTTCTGCACCAGCAGGAAAGACCTAAGCTTTGTGCAAAAGCCAGCAAACCACTCCCACAAGGGGAGTGGGGGGTTGTAGAGGTTGTAAGGCAGAGTCTCATCCCTGGTCGCGTGGCGAATCTTAATCAAACCGAAATGAGCCGACCCATGCTACGTGTCTGCCTGTGCTTGACGACCGTTGCGGTATTGGGTCTGGCAGCCTGGGTGGCCCAGCCCAAGTCCCAACCCGCCCCCGAGCCGCACGCGCCCGCTGCTGAAGCTTCCTCAAAAATCTTCCTTGGCGGCGTGTTTCCCCGAGTCTCGCCCGATGGGACGAAAATCGTCTGTTCATACCAGGGAGCGATTTGGACGGTTCCCCGTGCTGGAGGTACTCTGACTCGGCTAACGTCCGACTCCGGACATGACATCGAACCGGTCTGGTCTCCAGACGGCAAGCAGATTGCCTACATCAATTCCGCCACGTTCGGACCGGGGGAGTTGCGCCTGATTGACAGCCTGACCGGCAAAGCGCTACGGCTTCCGAAGCCGATCGATGTTGCGGGGCTGAACGTCTATCAGAAGATTGAATTCCTGTCAGATACGCGCATCCTGGGCGCATTCAAGATCGAGGGAGAGCCATTGCGACTGGGATGGTACGATCTGCAATCGGGGGAGACTAAGGCCATCTTCGACCCACCGCGCTGGGGACGGTACGCTCTGTCGCACGATCGTGAATGGATTGCCTATTCGTCGACTCAGGACGTCTCTCTACAACAGAACGGCAATGATGGCAGGCAGAACGACCTGTGGCGAATTTCTGTCTCGGGTGGCGAACCGCAGTTGATTACGCGGTTCCCGTCCCGTGTGCATGACATCTGCTGGAGCGCGGACGATCAGTCGCTCTACGTGGTTTCAGATTTCGGTGGCGCTCACAACGATCTCTGGGAGATCCCGCTCTCGAACCCTGATGCCGGCGCGCGGCGGAACACAGCGGGTCAAGCGGACGAGGATCGTCCGTCGGTATCGACCGATGGACGCTGGCTCGTCTATACCGATAATCGGCGAGCGGCGACCGCGCTAATCGTCCGCGATCAACAGACCGGCGCTGACCGCGAGGTGCTGATCGATGCAGTCGACTATCGCCAGCCCACGGGGAAGTTGTTGCTGGGAGTTCGGGACAAGGCCACGGAGAAGCCAGTCGTTGCGCGCGTTGCGGTATTGCAGACGAATGGCAAGCTATCAGCGCCTCCCAACGAGTTATATCGCGCACTCGGTGACGTGGGTCACTACTATGCATCTCGGACCGAGACTTGGGATCTGCCTGCAGGAAAGTATCTGATTCGAGCCTGGCGGGGTCCTGAATATAAACCCTTTCGTCGCGAGGTCGAGGTCCCGGCGGGTCAGACGACCGAGCTGACCATCGAGCTGGAACGCTGGACCAATCCCGCCGCCAAAGGTTGGTATTCGGGCGAGAACCACATTCACGCGAACTACGGTTATGGCCAATGGTATAACGATCCGCGGACCATGCTGGCTCAATCGGCGGGCGAAGATCTGCACGTTTCCAATTTCATGGTGGCCAATTCGGATACCGATGGGGTCTTCGATCGCGAGTTCTTTCGCGGCCGGTTAGACCCGGTCTCCACGCCAGAAACGTTGCTCTATTGGAATCAGGAATTTCGCAGCACGATCTGGGGACACATGACCCTGCTGAATTTGAAGCAGGTCGTCGAACCAGTCTTCACGGGATTCAAGGAGACGACCAATCCGTGGGACATCCCCACCAACGCCCAGATCGCCGACCGGACTCACTGGCAGCAGGGAGTCGTCAACTACACTCATGTCGCCCAAAACCCGAACGACCCGTATCTCAATCCCTACACGGGCAAGGGCATTCCCATTGATGTGGCGTTGGGAAAGATTGATACGCTGGACATCAATGCCAGCTACGCGGGGACGGTTCCTCTGTGGTATCGGTTACTGAACTGTGGATTCCGCTTGCCAGCCTCGGCAGGTACCGACACGTTTTTGAATCGAATCGCCAGCCGCTTACCAGGCGCTGACCGTGTTTATGTGAAATTGAATGGACCACTCAGCTACGACAACTGGATAGCCGGTTTAAAAGCCGGTCGGACATTCGTATCGAATGGACCAATCCTCGAGATCACCGCAGACAGCTCTGGCCCAGGTGACACATTGACATTGCAAACCAGCCGCGCCGTCCAGATCAAGGCTACGGCAACCGCTCAGTTTCCTCTCGACAAGGTCGAGTTGGTCTACAACGGCAAGATCGTAGCGACTGGTAAGCTGGCCACAGATCGCCTCTCCGCCACGTTGCAGTCGGCTATCGATTTGGATCGCAGCGGGTGGCTGTCCTTGCGAGCATCGGGTCCCGGGCACCCCGACCATCCGGTGGGTTCGCAGGATGCCCACACGAGTCCCATCTACGTTACAGTCGACGGAAAACCCGCCACCTCGCAGAAGGATGCCCAATACTTTCTGGAATGGATCGAGCGATTATCATTTGCTATTCGGCATCGCGACCGCATCCCAGATGCCAAGCTGCGCCAGGAAGTCCAGGACCAGTTCGAAGCCTCCCGGGCGATCTATCAGAAGATGGCCGACGGGGCGAACTGATAGTCGTTGATCGCGGACTGATCAACGACTTTGTCCCTTACCGCAAGACTTCGAGCAAATTACTGCGGTCATCCGTCCACAGAATCTTCCGAGTTGCTTGTGACTCTTGTTTCGGCTCCTTGCCCAGCGCTTTGTCCAGCCGATCAGCATCGCGGGACATCAGGCACCAGAACGCGGTTTGCGTTCCCAACTCAGGATTCCCTTCGCTGATCACCACGCGTTGCGACCAGTCGAATTCGTCTGCAAGTCCCTTCAATACGGGACGCAGGTCGAAATGCAGGTTTGAAATGTGACACGCCAGAACGCCGTCCGGCGCCATGTGCTTCAGGTAGACTTGCCAGGCCTCTTTCGTCAGCAGGTGAACCGGAATCGCATCGCCCGAAAAGGCATCGAGAACCAGGACGTCGAACGCTTGCGGTGCTTCATGTTCGAGCACCAGTCGCGCGTCTCCCTCAACGATCGTCGTCTCTCCCGCACAATCGGACAGGCAACTGAAATAACGTTGGGCCAGATCGACGACAGCGGGATTGATCTCGTAGAACCGCAAGCGATCTTCTTTGCGACCATACTCCGCAAGAGTTCCGATTCCCAAGCCAATTACACCAATGTGGCGCCGCTCGCGTCTTCCAGCCGAATCAAGTAACCGGCCCACACCCGATTCATGACCGTAATAGGTCGTCGGCCAGCGGCTCTTGTCTTCCCTTTGAAACTGAGATCCATGCACGATGCGACCGTGTACCAAGTCGCGCCGATGCCACGCATCGTTGCCCGAATTCCTCTCCCGCACTCGCAAGACTCCGTAGAAATTGCGAGAGACAGCGACTGCCCCTTCGGATGATCCCAGTTGGGTCATCAGCACAGCCACGCCGCACAGCGCGCCCACGCTGCCGAAGCGATGCAGCCAGAGTGTGCGGGCAGCCATGTTGGGACGTTCCTCGCGCTGCTTGACAGCCACATAGAGCAGCCCAAAGCCGACAAACGCCAGCGGCAGTTCGTAGTAACCCGCGAAGATTACCGGCGCCAGCAATCCGACCGACAATCCTCCGGCTGCTCCGCCCGCCGAAATTGTCAGATAGTATTGAGTGAGGTACTTCGGATGCGGCTTCAGTCGCACCAGTTCTCCGTGACAGACCATGCAGCAGCAGAACAAGGCGGAAAAATAGACCGCTAATTGTCCCCACAATCCACCGCCCGGTTGTCTGAACATGATACCGCAAGTCAGCGCGACCGTGACGGCGGCACCGAGCGAGTACCACTGGCGCGAATACCAGCGGGTGGCGTCGAACGTCAGGATAAACGTCAACAGATACAGGGCCAGCGGCAAGACCCACAGGAATGGGATCACGGCTACGTCCAGACATACTTGATTGGTGACGGCCAACAATAGTACCGACGGCAGCATAGCCAGACCGAACCAGAGCGCGATCAAGTCTCCTTTAGGTGTAACTGCATCGACCGTGGGAACGCCCTTGGTGACATCGCCGGCCGGCTCAATCGAATCAATTGGCTGAGACATCCACAAAATCCGGGCGCAGAAACCGCACAGCAGGGCGAATGCACCGAACAGAGTTGACCACAGAATGGCTTGGGACCGCGTCGCCAAGTTCGGTTCGACAACGAAGGGATACGACAAGAGCGCCAACAGCGAACCGAGGTTCGACAAGGCATAGAGCCGATAAGGCGAGATTCCCGGCAGTGCTCGGCTGAACCAGCCTTGTACGAGCGGGCCGGTGGAAGACAGGATGAAGTAAGGAATGCCGACCGAACATACGGTGAGCATGATAATGCGCCAGACTGGCGAATCGTCAGCTGTCGGCTTCCAGGAAGTGGCCGGAGTGATCGGCAACAGCAAACAGGCAACCAGGAGTAGTCCAGCGTGCAACAGCGCTTGGTTCCGTGATGATAAATAGCGCGAAGTCAGGTGCGCGTAGGCATATCCCGCAAACAGCAGGACTTGAAACACCAACATGCAAGTCGTCCAGACGGCCGGGCTGCCTCCGAACCAGGGCAGGATGAATTTTCCTAACAGCGGCTGAACCTGAAACAACAGAAACGCGCTCAGAAAGATCGTTCCGGCATACAAAGCCGCCACTGACCGCGTCTGTGACTTGGCAAGCATGAGAGTTCCGTCGCTCGCAGGCCGAGCGCAAGGTGGAGTTATAACGACGATAGCGGTAGCGCGGCCGGCATTGTCGGCGCGCACGTTCCGCGACGCTCTACTCTAGCTTGCGATTTGATCTCAGGATGAGGCGCTGTGGCGAAAATGCAACAGCGCAGGTAGCCACGGTCGCCAAGACCGCGGGTTTGTTTGCCATTTGATGCCTGCCCAGACTGTGGCGAAGGGAGAGATTAGTCCCGGCAGGGACGACCGCATAAAGCCCGGAGCGGAAGCTCCGGGTTCGGTTCCCACAATTTCGTTCAAGCCCCGGATGGGGCGACCGATCTTGTTCAGCTGAAGATCGGTCGCCCCATCCGGGGCTTAAGGATTTCATTGGAGCTTCGACCTGGAGCTTCCGCTCCAGGTCGTCCTTTCAGGACTTAACGAAGCGAGAGGCCCGCTGTAGATTCTCGTAACGGAGAGCCTCCATTCGGACCCGAATCGGCGGACATTCGGCTTTCCTCTTGCGGAGCAAGAGGGCTACTAGCCCTTGAGCAGATGCAGATTGGCAATCGTGATGCCCGACAGCATCGAGCCGACAATTCCCAGATACCCCTGATCGGTGCCGCACAAGAAGAGATTTTCGAGGTGCGTTTCGCCTGTCATCCGCTTATGCGGCGCGCCGTAGACGCAGCCGTTAATGTGGCTCGTGAAGCGTTGAATGGTGCGAGGCGTAAAGACGTCCGTATCGACGATGTTTGGCCGAAAGTCGGGCGTATGTTTCAGTCCGGCCGCGAGGATCCGGTCCGACCAGACTTGTTTCTGTGCTTGATACTCTTCGTCGGGCAAGTTCAACCAATAGCGGTGATTGGCGAGCGCCGTGATCCTCATGCAACCTTCGTCCAGCGGTTGCTCGTACTCAAAGTTATTGGGCGAGCAGATAATCCCGCTACGCAGGTCGCAGGGTTCGGTAGGATTCTCGTAATGAAACTCGGGAATGTCATTATAAAAGATGATCGTGTCGCGATGCCCCAGATCGGCCGGCTGTTTGTCGATCACAAAGATCGTCTCGACGAAAGAGATATCGCCCGGCTCGGTGCGCGACCCAGGATCGGGCTGCTGGCCGCACATGCGCAATGTTTCCGCCAGCCCTGCCGACGACACAACGTTTCGCGCCTCGATTTGTTCGCCGTTCTCGAGAATCACCCCAGTTGTGCGCCGGCCGTCGGTCACAATCTGTTTTACGCCCGCTCGCAGGCGTAATTCGCCACCGCACTCGCGGTACTTGCGAATGACGTTCTTCATGATCAGCCGCACGCCGGCATAGGGGCGACCGAAGCCTTGCTCGAAAATGCTCTTGAACATGACGACGAACTGATTGAAGTCCATGTCGCGCGGCACGGCACTGCCGTAGAACATCAGCGGACAGAATAACATGTCGATCAGCAGGGGATCACTGATGATCTCGCCCAGCACCTGCCGGGCAGAAACCTGCTGCTGTTGGAGATTCAGTTCGTCGTGAGCATCAATGCGTTCGACCAGCTTCCGGAAGGCATCTCGCTGGGCCGGAAACGCTGACGCGACTTGTTGTTCGAAGTACGCAAAGTCGTTGGTGAAGGTCAGCTCGACACCGGGGAATACGATTCGAGACTGAGTCTGCGGTCGCAGATCGAAATCTTCCCACCGCAGCCGTAGCTGTCGCAGCAGCTTACTGAGCGGGCCTGTTTTGGTCCCCGGCGGGGCAAAATTTGTGACCGCGTGCAGACCGACATCGTAGTCCCGATGCCGCAAGCGATAGAACGAATTCAGACCGCCAATGGTGTAATGGCGCTCGAGAACGCACACCTTCTGGCCAAAGTAAGCGAGACGAATTCCAGCCGCAAGTCCCGACAATCCGGCGCCAATAATGAGCGTGTCGTACATGCGGTGTCCAACGCACTCTGCACTTCGCACCGGGGTGCTTGATGACGCCTGGTTCTTGCGTAGCCTCGGTCGCCAGACCGCGGGAATCGATAGTCCATCGAGAAGGAGCCCACGCTCTGGCGAGTGTGGCTACATCTCGAACCTTCGGCCGCCACACAGCATTACGCGTGAGCCTGCAGGCCCTTCATGATGGGGAACAGGTAAGTCACCGTGCCGGCCATCGTACCCAGATTGTGGTAATCCTCTTCGGGGATCTGGACTCGGTACTGCTTGCGCAGTTCCATGACGATATCCAGGAAATCCATGCTGTCCAGTTCCATTTGCTCGCGGAACGGTACATCGTCTTTTAACTGCGACAGGTCTTCGTCGGGCGTAATGCGCTCGAGGATGCCAAGAATGACCTGCTTGATCTCTTCCGCCGTCATTGAGCAATTCTCCTGTTGATCTCGCGGGGATGTCTCGGATTCAATCCCCGGGAGTTGGGACATTCAGCCCCAAAATCAGATACCGGCCGTACCCCGCGTTACCGTCGGCGGAGAACAGCCGGCTCAACCCTATTTTTCGGGGCCGGCGGCTTCCAATGCCGTCGGCCTTCTCGTTAACGATTTGATATCCAGCCGAATTCGCAAAAATTCGAAGCCGTTCCGTGTCAATCTTCAAATTTCTTGATGATGACTACAGAATTGATTCCCAACATGCCAAACGAGTTATTCAAAATGTAGCGCACTGACGGCAACTGACGCGGCCGGTTGGCGACAATTTGAGGCACCCCGCAAGCCGGGTCCAACTCATCAAGGTTGATTGTAGCATGGGCGATTCCATCCTGAAAGGCAGGCAGATTCCCCAGCATTTCGAGCGCTCCAGCCGCCCCCATGGCATGGCCGATGAAGCTTTTCGTGTTATTGACCGCCAGCGTCGGCCGATCGCCAAACACCTGGCGAATGGCGAGGCATTCCTCGATGTCGCCTTGAGTTGTGGCGGTCGCGTGGCTGCTGAGAATGTCGATGTCATCGGGCGACAACCGGGCTCGCTTGAGGGCCAGCCGCATGCATTCGGCCTGTCGGTTCGCGTGCGGCAGCACGAAATCGGTTGCGTCGGTGTTGATGGCATGACCGACGATTTCAGCGTAAATCTTCGCTCCGCGAGCCTTGGCGGCTGAGAGTCGCTCGAGGACACAGATCCCGCCGCCTTCGGCAACGACGATCCCGTTTCGATTAATATCGAATGGACGGCAGGCCTTGGCCGGGTCGGCATGATGGGCTAAAGCCCCCTGGCTTTTGAAACTGGCAAATATGCCGAACGTGTGGATGCTTTCCGAAACGCCTCCCGCAATGGCCAGGTCGACTTCGTCCAGCCACAACATCTGCATTCCCTGGATAAATCCAGCATTACCGGCAGCGCAAGCGGCCCCCAGCGTATAGTGCGGGCCGGTGATTCCCATGTTCAAGGTCACCTCGCCGGCAGGATTATTCGCCACCGTGCGCGGATTATGGTGATGTGACCAGACCTTGGTATCGTAATTGAACTTCGAAATCTCGTAGATCTCGTTTTCGGTTTCGACGTTGCCGTGCTCGGTGATTCCCAGATAGACGCCGACTCGGTCCTTAGCGACCTTGCTCCAGTCGATCCCGGAATCCTTCACCGCTTCCTGAGCACAGTAGATCGATACGGACCCAGCTCGAGTCCCCCGGCGAACTTCTTTTCGCTTCTGATAGCGCAGTTCATCAAAGTTGCATACGCCCGCCAGGACGTCACCCATGTAGCGAGTCTGAAACGGCACGACGCCTGACTTGCCTTCCAGCAGGTTGGCGCGGAATTCTCCCATGCTATTGCCGTTGGGAGACGTCAATCCGATGCCGGTAATGACGATTCGTTTGTGGTCCGGGTGTTGAGACTGCATCAAACCGCTGCCGTACTGTTCCACTCGCGGACCGCCTTCACATCCGCCGACAATCGTTCCAAATCGTCGAATCAGACTCTCGTCTCGCGCGCAGGGAAAGCGATCTGCGCGATGCGTGGCTCTTCGAAAGTCTGTTGCGAAACCGCCTTAACCGACGACGGGATATACCGCTTGCGTTGCGCAAACCATCGCCGGAAGACTCTCGAACAACGATCGTCCAAGCCTCAGAAGCGTAGCGGTTCGACCTGCGGCTGGCAAGGCGCAATTCTATTCGCCTGATAGGCTGGCGTGATGAGTGTTGAGTACCTGACAGCATTCCAACTCGGGGCGGCCGGCACTCCTTTTGCTCGTTCCCGAACCGGTCTTCAACCGCTATCATGCTCCATGATCCAAATCTTTCTCCGTGAACCGAATGGCGGCCAGCAAGACTGTCGTTGAAACCGAGCGCATGAACCGAATTCTTCTCAAATCCAAGATCCACCGAGCTACGGTGACTCAAGCCGAATTGCATTACGAAGGCAGCGTGACCATCGACGAGCGTTTGATGGGGCTGGCCGACATCGTCGAATATGAACAGGTTCAAATCTACAATGTGACAAATGGGAACCGGCTGACGACCTACGCCATCCGCGGCGAAACCGATTCGGGCATCATTTGTATTAACGGGGCAGCGGCACATTTGGTTCGGCCGGGCGACATGATTATCATTTGCACTTATGCCCAATTTGACGGACCAGCGTGCGAGGGGCATCGGCCCAAGATCGTTTTTGTGGATGGCAGGAACCGCCCCAAGGAACTCCGTCCGGAATCCGCAGTGATCGAATAGCTTCTGGCTGGCGGCGCGATTGAAACGACTCGGCTCCCACCTTGCAATCGAGCGTCTCACGTGACCAGTACGTAATAAGGGATTGTCATATGAAGCGAGTGCTCGCACTCATCCTGGCAGGTGGCAAGGGAACGCGTCTCGAACCGCTCACGCGGGAACGCGCCAAGCCGGCCGTTCCGTTTGGAGCGACCTATCGGATTATCGATTTCCCCCTCTCGAACTGCATCAACAGCGGGCTGCGACGCATCCTCGTGATGACGCAGTACAAAGCCACCAGCCTCGATCGCCATATCAATCTCGGTTGGCGATTCCTCTGCCGGGAACTGGATGAATTCATCGACATCCTGCCGCCTCAACAGCGCATCGGGGAAGGCTGGTACAGCGGCACGGCCGATGCCGTATACCAGAATATCTATTCGATCGAAAAGCACCGCCCCGATCTCGTTTTGATCCTGGCCGGGGATCACATCTATAAGATGGATTACTCGGTGATGATCGACGAACACGTCCAGTCCGGGGCCGACCTCACGATTGGCTGCCTGCCGGTCAGTCTGTCCGAAGGGACGCAGTTCGGCGTGATGCAGATCGATTCCAATCAGCGCGTGCTGCAGTTTCGAGAAAAGCCGGCCGATCCCGATCCCATGCCCGACGATTCCACACGCTGCCTGGCGTCGATGGGGATCTATGTCTTCAACGCCAATTTCATGTTCGACCAGCTTTGCCGCGACGCCACCAATCACGGCAGCGCACACGACTTTGGCAAGAACATCATCCCGAATATCATCAACACGCACCTCGTGCGGACGTTTCCCTTCCGAGACAAAAACACCGGCAGCACTTCCTACTGGCGCGACGTGGGGACGTTGGAAGCCTACTACGAAGCCAATATGGATTTGATCGCGGTCAAACCCGAGTTGAATCTGTACGATCACTCCTGGCCGATCCGTACCTACCAGCCGGCCGACCCGCCGCCGAAGTTTGTGTTCGCCGACTACGACTGGAATCCCCCCCGGGCCGGCGTGGCTCTCGACAGCCTGATCAGCGGTGGATGCATCATTTCCGGTGGCCGAGTCCGCCGGTCAATCTTGTCCCGAAATGTTCGCATTGAGGAATATTCCGAGGTCGACGATTCGATCCTGCTGGATTATGTTCAGATCGGCAAGGGTGCTCGCGTGCGGCGGGCCATCATCGACAAGGGAGTTCGGATCCCCGATGGAGAGACCGTCGGTTACGACCGCAACGCGGACCTCGCCAAGGGATATACGGTTACGGAAACCGGTTTGACTGTCATTGCCAAAGTGATCTCGTTCCCCGATCTAGCACCCAGTTGACATGCCCGCCGATACCAATCTCGATTGAATTCAGTGGGCCAGTGCTCTCTAATAAACTGATCCTGGATGCTGGGGCGAGTGCGGCTTGTCCCCAATCTCAATCATGTGTGCTCCTGGGAAACAGGCCCGGGACAATGAAATTCTTGTTCGGAAAGGTATTGTCGATGAAGATTTGGAATTGGACGCGGACCACGCTCGGCGTTCTCGCGATGGGACTTTTGACTGCTGCGGTCGGCTGCCAGGACAATTCAGGAGCGATGGGCGGGCCGAAAGGCACACCGCCAGCCGCGACAACCACCACAACTCAGCCCACGGAATCTCCGGCGGCGGCTAAGGAAACTGCTCCCCCGGCACAACCCGAAAACGGGTCGGCCTTGAGTGGCGGCGTCGAAGTTCCGCCAGCCGACACGCCAGCCGCAACAACTCCGGCCGATGCCCCCGCCGACAAGGCGGCCGATGCCCCCAAGAACCCAGAGGAAATTAAGGAAGGCGAAAAGCCCGCGGAAGCGAAAGCGGCTGAGGAAAAGCCAGCCGAAGAGAAGCCCGCAGAAGAGAAGAAGGCTGAATAGCACGCCGCCAAAAGCTTCATCTCGAATTCAAAACGACATCGAAGAAACCATCTGGGGTCTTCGATGTCGTTGTTTTTGCACACCCGAGAAAATTGCTGCCGTCCGGTGGCCCGTCTAATTGGTCGTCGAGCCGTGCCGCTTCATCTCGGAATCCGGCAAAACGGCCGGCTCAGCTCGCTTCCAGATGTACTTGGTCACCCCGTCTTCGTCTAGCAGCACAATCTGATTGGCCGTCAAGTCAATCAGCTTATGGCGTCGCAGACGGCCATACATCTTCACGACGACATTGATCTTGTCGAGCGGTTCGCCACCGATCGTTTCAAACTCCAGCAGTTTGCCTTTCAGCTTCCAGCGAATGTCAAACTTCAGCTTGGCAGCCAGCAATTTCGCCGCTAGCCCTTCCGGCTCGGCTTGCATCGTACCGGTGCCATCACTCGCGACTTTCAGATGGCGTTTTCCTTGAAAATAGCCCGTCCATTCCCCCACCAGTTTCTTCAAGACCGTAGGGTCCGGTTGCTCTTCGCGTGACTCCTCAGCCGAAACAATGGTTGCTTTGGTGGCAGTCGCCTTGGGCTCCTTTGAAGCAGGGAGGGTCGCTGGAAGCTCCTTCGCAACCTCAGCTTTAGGAGCCTGCGGTTCGACTGTGGAATCGGGATGTACTGGCGGTCCCTGTTCAGGCTGAGCAGTTGGCCCAGAGGAAGCGATCTTCGAGGGTGTCGTCGCTGGGATTTTGGGCTCGGACACAACTGTCTGCCCGTCTCGGCCATAACACCCGATGATCAGAACCGTGAGCAACGCCAAGGGAAACAACGGTCGCGCGGAAAGGTTTCTATGCATCCGACCAACATGTCGTCGTTTTTCCGTATTCCGCATGTGAACCTCGCAGCCTCACGTCCTTGTTTACCCCGGTTGGTCTCGCCGTCCCTACTGTGGGAATACTTGGGGCAGCTTATCTGGTTTCACATTTCGCGTCGATTTCATCTTGATCGCGTTCATCTCGATGGCGCGAGCATATTTGTGACCCGTTGATCCTGAAGTGCCGCACAGCGTCGCTTTTGCCATCTGGGCAGCTTAGGTCGGCCTTTCCGGACCTTCACTCAATATGTGCCGCATGGTATCTCCGCCACGGTTAGCGCCATGCACGCAAAATCTGTGCGATTGCCCCGCCGTCGCGCCGGGAACCGGCAATGGCCTCAAATGTCACCGACCGTTAATCGATATTACTAGCCGCAGCCACTGACAGGTCCCGCTTCGCCGACTGACGTGGTCGGTACGAGAGCGGACTGGCAACTGATGAAGTTTTAAACCAATCCGATATCAGCATTCCCTGATGCATGGGAAGTGATATCAACCTCGGTCAACACGATCATCGATGAGGCACGACTCCTTGGCTCACCCTCACTTGAAACCTCGGCATCTGGTCAAACTCCTGGATATGGCAGATCGACAATACTCCGCCACGCATCAACCCGAGTGGTTGGGTGCGCTGCTAGACCGGCTTTGCGACTGCATTGAACCGATTCGGGGTGAGGCCCGGGTTGGCTATGACCTGCACTTCGCGGATCCATTGTGGCAGCTCGATCTGTTCCTCGGACGGACAGAACTAGTCGGTGGTCGGCTCGACGGACGTGCCGATTACGTCAGCTTTACGGCGAATATTCCAGCAATCCTGACCCAATTCAGCAAAGTCGATCGGTGTGAGTGGCTGGCACTACCAAATGCGCTCGATGCCAGCGTGACCGAAGCGGCGTCAGGTTTATTCATCGAAGGGACTTGGGGTAGCGATCCGGTCCGAGTGGTCCTTAGGTCCGTTCCCCCCAGCAATGCAGCTCCTGGACTAAGGCAATATCCCGACGGAAGGTATGAACTGGTATAGCAGCCGTTTGTTCCTCGCGTTCACGGATGCTACAGTTTTTGACAGTTCTTGATTGAAAGTGGCGCTTTCTGGTGTTAGTCTTGTGTAAGACTAGGGGATCCGCAGCAGGATTGACGGGTCATGATACTGGATCAGCGCCGCCATAATATACTGCAAACCATTGAACAGAATGGCTTTGCGTCGTTACAGTCGCTTGTCGAGTCGATCGGCGCAAGTGAATCTACGATTCGGCGGGATTTGGAATATCTTGATAGAATTGGACAGATTCGCCGAACTCGAGGCGGTGCTTCGTTTTCTGGCGAATCTCTCACGGGGTTCGAAGAGCGTAGGTCGCAGGCAACTGCGGAGAAGCAGGCGGTAGCCCGGATCGCGGCAAGCTTGATTCAGCCTGGAGAGGCAGTCCTGTTGGATGGCGGAACAACAACGTTAGAAGTGGCTCGGCAACTGGTTGGTCGAGCACTGCATGTCGTCACCAATTCGCTGCCCATTGTCAACTTGCTGGCCAATCAACCGGAAATTGAATTGATTCAGATCGGCGGTTACCTGTTTCCCAAAACAGGGGTCGCCTTGGGACCGTTGGCAGTGGCGACTTTGTCGCAGATCCATGTTCGGCGCCTGATCATGAGTGTCGGGGGAATTACCGAACAAGGCTTGTTTAATACGAATACGCTGCTGGTGGAAACCGAGCGGCAGATGATGTTGGCAGCGGAAGAAGTCGTGGTGGTGACCGATAGCAGCAAGCTGGGGCATTCCGCTCTGGCCCATTTGTGCTCGTTAAACCAAGTCCATCAAATCGTCGTCGACAGCGGAATTACTGCCGATTGGAAACGGACTCTGGAAGATGCCGGAGTCAAGGTGCTCATCGCTTCGTAATCTTGGTTCACGCCCCGAGGGCTTAAGGCAATCGGGGCGGATTTAGCATAGCGTAGACGGGAACAGGCATGTCGTCAGCAACTCGGATCAATCCGGCCGATGTCGAACAGATCGTGCGGGAAGTGTTGTCGAAGCACCTCAGCCCGGCGCCTGTGCAACAGCCCAATCCGCTGGTCGTGAATATCTCGGCTCGACACGCTCATTTGACCCAGGAACACCTGGAGATCCTGTTCGGCAAAGGGACGCAACTCGAACCGATCAAGGATCTGTACCAGAAGGGATACTTCGCGGCCAAGCAAACGGTCGCTGTGGTCGGTCCCCGACGTCGTATTTTGCCCGATGTCCGAGTCCTCGGCCCGTGTCGCAACGCATCACAGGTCGAACTGGCATTCACCGATGGAATTTCGCTGGGGATCGACTTGCCAGTCCGTTGCAGTGGCGATCATCACGATACACCAGGCTGCGTTCTCGTCGGGCCCGCCGGCGTGGTCGAATTGGCTGCCGGTGTCATTCGTGCCGAACGGCACGTGCACATGGGGCCCGAAGACATCGCCTATTACGGAGTGAAAGACGGCGAGCACATGCACCTGAGGATTCATGCTCAAGGCTGCACAACGACGTTCGAAGACCTGTTGATTCGTTACGACAAGAATGTTCGGCTGGAAGTACATCTTGATACGGACGAAGGCAACGCCTGCGATCTGGATCACGCGACGAAGGTTGAATTGATCAAGCCGCAGTCCTGTGGCTGCAAACACTAGTGTGAATTCTGAATTTCCCCCACCCGTTTTTTGAAAGATGCGGAGAACTCCAACATGGCCAAAGCGATGGAAGCCCTGGGAATGCTTGAGACCAAGGGTCTGGTGTGTTTGATTGAAGGTGTCGACGCGATGCTGAAATCTGCCAACGTGCAGATGATCGGCTGGGACAAGATCGGCAGCGGTATCGTCACGGCGTTTGTCAGTGGCGACGTGGCCGCGGTGAAGGCCGCGATTGATGCCGGCGCGAGTGCCGCCAGCAAGATCGGCGAAGTCGTCAGCGTGCAGGTCATTCCCCGTCCGCACGAAGAACTGTCCGCCGTCCTGCCGAAGCCCAAGGTCGGATCTGGCTCACCAGCCTAATTGGCATTTGCTGCCGGTTCCGTCGGTGCGTCATTAGGTCGGATGATGGTCAGGCGAATGACAATTCACACTTGCGAAGCTGGTGGTATGCAACATGGCGAAAGCAAAAACGACAACGCGACGAGTTACCGCTCGTCGCCCGGCGAAGAAAGCCGTGGCGACTAAGTTACCCCCTGATGCCGACCGGCCTGCCACGCCTGCCGTGGTCCTTCCGGAAATTGATAGGAAAACGAACGATATGAACGGTGAAGCCATTGGCATGATTGAAACGCGTGGCCTGGCAGCCCAAATCGAAGCCGCCGACGCCATGTTGAAGGCCGCCAACGTCGTCCTGGTTAAGCAGGTCTCGATCGGCGGTGCCTACATTACGACGATCGTCCGCGGAGACGTCGGCTCGGTCCGCGCCGCAGTCGATGCCGGATCGGCAGCCGCTTCGAAGGTGGGCGAACTGATCAGCTCGCACTTCATTGCTCGCCCTGATTCCTCGCTGCTGGATCAGTTCGTCTAATCCAAACGCGAATGTGGGCAGTGGCCGCCGATGCGTTGCGACCGAGTTGATGGACGGCGTGCCGACCGAGGGGAAGGCAGTTGATCTGCCAGAACGGATTGCCGAAACGGATGGATTGGGTGTGGGCATGAAAATCCTCGTAGCGAATCTGGGTTCGACCAGCTTCAAATACCGGCTGTACGATCTCCCCGCGGAGACGCAGTTGGCTCGCGGCGGTATTGACCGCATCGGACAAACTCAAAGCGCGGCGTTCGTGCAGATCGGCGACCATCGACAGGATGCGACACTCAACATTCCCGATCACGCGGCAGCGGTCCGAATCTGCCTCGACCAGTTAACCCATCCAGAATACGGCTGCCTGAAGTCGGTGGATGAAGTTGCGGCGATTGGATTCAAAGCCGTGTTCGCCGGCAAATTGAGCGGCGTGCGGCGAGTGACACCCGAGTTGCTCGACGCGATGGAACGGCTGTTCGATGTGGCGCCGGCTCACAATCCGCCCTACGCAAAAGCGATGCGGCAATTGAATTCGGCGTTCCCTGAAATTCCGTTGGTCGCCGCGTTTGAAACGGGATTTCACGAAACGATTCCAGCCGCTGCCCGCACCTATGCGGTCCCTTATGAATGGACCGAAGACTACGAGGTCAAACGCTGGGGCTTTCATGGCGCGAGCCATCGCTACATCGGCGGCAGGATTGCGGAGATTCTGGGCCGCAAAGACCTGCGAGTCATCTCGTGTCACCTCGGCGGCAGCAATTCACTATGCGCGATCAAGAACGGCCAATCGCTGGCTAACACACTCGGCATGAGTCCTCAGTCGGGCCTGCCACACAACAATCGAGTCGGCGATTTCGATCCGTTTGCCTTGCCCGTCTTAATGCGTGCGACAGGCAAAACGCTGGAACAGCTCCTCGAAGAACTGGCCAATAAGAGTGGTCTGCTGGGTGTCAGCGGACTGAGTGGCGACATCCGGGACCTCGAACAGGCCGCCGCGCAGGGACATACCCGGGCCGCTCTAGCCCTCGATGTCTTCGCCGAATCGATTCGCCAGTACATCGGTGCCTATTTGACAGTTCTGGGTGGTGCGGACGTGATCGTCTTCACCGGTGGCATTGGCGAGAACAGCCAGGTGATGCGGACCAAGGTCTGCCAGAACCTCGAATGGGCCGGCATCGTGCTCGACCCGCAAAAGAATCAACAGGCCAAAGGCGAGATGCGGCTGTCGACCGATGACAGTCGGACTCAGATTTGGGTAGTCCCGACGAACGAAGAAATTGTGGTTGCTCGACAATCAGCGGAACTGGTCAAGAACGCAACCCATTAACGGCCGACGGAACAGCAATTGCTTTGCGAATTTTTAGTCCTTAGTCCTTAGTCCTTAGTCCTTAGTCCTTAGTCCTTAGTCCTTAGTCCTTAGGTCACTTTTCTCCCATGTTTCTAGCCCGTGTGACAGGCAGTGTGGTGGCGACTCAAAAGGTCGCGTCAATGGTCGGTCAGAAAATGCTGACCGTCGACCCGCTGCGCGTCGACGAGAAGGACGGAGGAAAACTGAAACCGACCGGACGCACATTTGTTGTCGTCGATCCCGTCGGTGCGGGTGAAGGACAGGTCGTGTTGATCGTGCAGGGTTCGAGTGCCCGGTTTACTCCGGAGACGAAGCCCCTACCCGTTGATGCAGCCATCATCGGCATCGTCGATTCCGTTCAAGTACAGGGCGAGATGGTTTTCAATTCGCAGGAATAATTGAGCGGTGCCAGTTTGCTCGTCAGAGTCTAACTGCACCTGCCACTTAATAAGTCAGATATCGGCCACGGATTCAGGTCACCATACGGCAGCGCCGTCCAGGGAGTACCGGATAGATGCAAGCGACAGAGCAAACGATTCGGACAGTTATCCAGGAAGTCCTCGCTCAATTGGGCAAGACGCCGTACACGCCGACTTCGGGTAATAACCGGTCGGGTTCGTGGGGTGTCTTCCCCACCGTCGATCAAGCGGTCGAAGCGGCAACAGAAGCGTTTCGCGTCATGGAACGTCGACCGATCGCGGACCGCGTCAAGGCGATTGATTGTGTCCGACGCATCACTGCCGAACAAGCCGAAGAGCTGGGCCGCCTCGAGATGGAAGAGACCAAGATTGGGCGCCTCGACCACAAGATCGAGAAGCTGCAGATCGTCAAGCTGGTGCCTGGCGTCGAGTTCCTGCGGACCGACTGCCTGTCCGGTGACAATGGCCTGACGCTGACCGAATACGCTCCCTTCGGTGTGATTGGCGCGATCACTCCCGTCACACACTCGCTGCCCACGCTGGCCGGCAACGTGGTGAGTATGGTCGCTGGTGGCAATACGCTGGTCGTCAACGCTCACCCGGGCGGTGCCCGCATCGCGGCCGAAGGCGTCCGTCGCTTCAACAAGGCCATCTACGAAGCAACCGGACTCGAAAACATCGTCACTATCGTCGAACAGCCAACTCTCGAAACGGCTGCCGAGATCTTCAATCACAAGGGCGTTCGTCTGCTCTGTGTGACCGGTGGTCCGGCAGTGGCGCGGGCCGCTCTGGAAAGCCGCAAGCGCGCCGTCGTCGCTGGTCCTGGCAACCCGCCGGTCGTCGTCGATGAAACGGCTTGCCTGGAAAATGCCGCGAAGAGCATCATCAAAGGTGCCTCTTACGACAACAACCTGCTCTGCATCGCCGAGAAGGAAGTCTTCGCCGTCGAGAGCATCTTCAATGAACTGATGAGCGAAATGGGGCGTCATGGAGCCTACAAGCTCAACGACCGTGAAGTCGAACAACTCTCGGCCCTCGCCTTCAAATCAGCCAACGACGGGCACTGGGTGCTCAATCGTGAATTGATCGGCAAGGACGCGGCGGTATTGGCCGAACGCATCGGACTGAAGGTGCCGGCGTCGACTCAGTTGCTCTACGGCGAGACTCATGAGTCGAACCCATTCGTCTGCGAAGAGCAGATGATGCCGTTCGTCCCGTTCGTGCGAGTGAGGGATGCGAAGGAAGGGATTCGCCTGGCAAAAGAATACGAGCACAACTACCGGCACACCAGCATCATGCACAGCCGGAACGTCCGCAATCTGACGATCATGGGCCGCGAAATGGACACGACGCTGTTCATCAAGAATGGTCCGTGCATGGCCGGCTTGGGATTGGGTGGCGAAGGTTATCTGTCCTACAGCATCGCAACGCCGACCGGCGAAGGTGTCACCAGCCCGCTGACGTTCACTCGTCAACGCCGCTGCACGCTGGTGGGTGATCTGCACATTTTATAGGAATCGAAACAGCGAGTTCGGCCAGATGGCCTGTCTTCGCTGTCGATCAAGAATACTCGGGAGTCAGGATTTAGCCGTATGCAATTGGGTCGGGTGATTGGACACGCCACAGCGACAGTCAAACACCCCAGCTTGAATGGCTGGCGGCTGTTGCTGGTGCAGCCACTCGACAATCAAGGAGGGCCGGACGGAGAACCGCAGCTGGCCCTGGACCAGATGGGCGGGGGACGCGGTGACAACGTGCTGCTGACTTCGGACGGATCGGCCGTGCGAGATATCGTCGGTTCGAACTCAACCCCGGCCCGCTGGATCGTGATTGGTTTGGCAGATACATGAATGTCGATGCGGCGACAATCGAACGGATGGTGCGCGAGGTCCTGAGGGAAACTCAGGGGACCACGCCCGTGCGTGACAACCCTGCAAAGACTCCTAAGACAGAATCCAAGTTGTTGAGCATCCCGGCCGTAGGGACACCCGCAGCGGAGCCTGCACCCGCAAGCACCGCGGTTGTCATCGGCGAACGAATCATCACCGCAGACTTACTAAAGGAGCAAACACAGCCGGGAACGAAAGTGGTCGTGTCGAAGCGAGCAATCATCACTCCGGCGGCACAGGACTACTTGCGAAACTTTCGGATTACGTTAGAGCGAAATGAAACTTCGACCGGGCTGCCAAGCGGTTCGAACAGCGTCCGCTGGAAGATCTACTTGAGTAGCATTGCAGACCACACAGTGCGAGCGATCGATGTCGTTTGCCAACAGCGAAACCAGGTGACTCGAGAGTTGACAGGGACCGCAAGCGAAGCAGCGAACCTCGCAGTGAGTGCAGTCAGCCGAGCCGAAGTCGCAGGTGTCATTGTGGTCACGGCGGCTCCCGAGCTTGTGGCCTGTCGAGCCAACCGGAACACAATAATTCGAGCGGCGGTGGTCAGCGATTTGGCAGGATGGTCACGAATGCAACTGCAGTTGAAGCCGAACGTGGTGTGTATCAGTCCTCAAAGTCGAAGTTTCATGGAGTTGCAGAATTTGCTGGTCAAAGTCGTTACCGGGCCAGCGCCGGAAGCACCGAGTGATTGGTAGTAGAGCGTTTTTTGTTTTTCATTTGCATTTCAGGCGAGTGTGTTTCAGGCGAGCGTAGCGAGCAGTTAAGCTCCCCCCCTTTATAAGGGGGGGCAACGGGGGGGTAAGGCATTCCCTCGAATTGCATTGCTAGGACTCTTCCTGATGAATTGCTGATCGCTAATTGCGGTTTTGAGTCGACAGACATCCGTACCCCCCCTGCCCCCCCTTATAAAGGGCGGGAGCTTAGCGCGGCTCCGCCGCCATTAGGAAACACAGAGAAATTTATCCATGCGGATCGCGGAAATCATCGGCCGAATCACTCTGTCGCAGTGCCATGAGAGCCTGCGCGGTGCGACTTGGCTGATTGGTGTGCCGCTGACCGCTGATGGGCTGCAAGGTAAGGCAACTGGCCGCGGTGAGCCGTTTGTGATTTATGACGAACTCGGAGCCTCGCCAGGAGCCGTGATTGCGGTCAGTGAAGGAGCCGAAGCTGCCGCGCCATTTTATCCCGACAGCAAACCTTTAGACGGTTACAACGCCGCGATTTTAGACACAGTGAAAGTCGAACCATAAACCGAGCCCAATTTGATCACGGGCCGGAGAACACGGGATTCACCACACAGGCTTGGTCTCGCAACGCAGGAGTAAGGACAGCATGAGCAACTGGAATTCCGGAATTCACGACCGCCGTCTCAAAGAACAAATCTGCGAGATCGGCCGTCGCGTTTATAACAAGGGCTTCGCCGCCGCAAATGATGGGAACATCTCCATCCGCGTCGGCGAGAACGAAGTCCTGTGCAGCCCCACGATGATCTGCAAAGGCTTCATGAAGCCCGAAGACATCTGTGCCGTCGACCTCTACGGCAATCAGATCGCGGGAACTCGCAAACGCACAAGCGAAGTGCTGCTGCACCTGGCCATCATGCGAGCTCGGCCGGACGTCAAAGCTGTCGTGCACTGCCACCCGCCCCATGCCACGGCGTTCGGTGTGGCTCGCGAGCCGATCCCGCAATGCGTGCTACCCGAAGTGGAAGTCTTCCTGGGCGAGATTCCCTTCGCTCCGTACGAAACGCCAGGCGGCCAGCCCTTCGCCGACACGGTTCTGCCGTTCTTGAAGCCCGGCACGAATGCCATGATCCTGACCAACCACGGCACGGTCAGCTTTGGCAGCAACTTGGAAGAGGCTTACTGGAAGACGGAAATCGTCGATGCGTATTGCCGCATTCTCATCCTGTCGCGGCAGTTGGGCGGCATCACGTATCTCGACGAACAGAAGAGCCGCGAGTTGCTCGATCTGAAGAAGCGACTGGGCTTCGACGATCCGCGCTTTCACGAAGAGAGCTGCGATCTGTGCGGCAACAGTGCGTTTCGCGACGGCTATAAGGAAAACATCCCGCAAGTTCGCGCGTTCGAACCGCCCCCCAGCTATCCCGGATATTTGCAGTCACCCAGTTCAGCCAGTAGCACCGCCGCGGCGCCCGCAGCCATCGATCAGGAAGCCTTGGTAAAGGCGATCACAGCCCAAGTCCTGGCGGCGCTGGGACAGAAGTAACGTCACAAAGTATAGGTCCCATAAGGCCTATAGGACCGATATGTCCTATCAATAACTTTCGATTGCCCACAAACATCAACCCCATCAGCGGTCATCGGGATTTACTATGCAAGTCAGCATTATTGGCGGCGGCGGATTGGTCGGCTCGTGTGCGGCGTTTGCCCTTCAATGTGGCAAGGTTGTGCGCGGCATCGATTTGATCGACGTCAACGCGGACCTCGTCGGTGGCCAGGCGCTCGATCTCTTGCATGGCAGTTGCCTGATGGCCGACCAGCAGATTCGGTCAGGCGATACGTCCTTGGTCAAGCAAAGCGACGTCATCGTCATTACGGCCGGTTTGCGACGCAAGCCGGATGAAAGCCGGCTGGACTTGATCAACCGCAACGTGCAGTTGTTCCGTGGGATCCTGTCCGACATCAAGAAAGTCGGCACCAAGCCCAGTGCCATCGTCTTTGTAGTTTCGAACCCAGTCGACGTGTTGACCTATCTGGCAATCAAGGAACTCGGACTGCCCGCCTCGCAAGTGATTGGCCTCGGAACGGTCCTCGATACCAGCCGCCTGCGTAGCCTGATGGCCGAGCAACTGAAGGTCCCGCCGACACAAGTTTCCACCCTGATCCTGGGCGAACACGGCGACAGCATGGTCCCCATCTGGTCAGCCGCCCAAATCGCCGGCCTGCCTCTGGAGAAGTGGCCCGGCTATTCGCAATCGTTGATTCAGGAAGTCGAGAAGCGGACTCGTGGCAGCGGTGCCGAAGTCATCAAGAAGAAGGGCGGCGCCGGGTTCGCAGTCGGCCTGTCGATCGCTGACGTCGTCAACAGCATCGCCCTCGATCAGCGCCGGATTCTGCCAGTATCCGCCCTGGTCAATGGCTTGTACGGGATTCGTGACGTGGCCATTTCGGTCCCCACGGTCGTCGGTCGGGCGGGTGTCATCAGCCAGATCGAAATCGAATTGTGGCCCAAAGAGAAAACCGGACTGACCAATTCAGCGAGAGTTTTGCGCGAGACAATCGAGAAGGTGTTGTAACCGACACTCAAGCTCATGGTAGCAGCCCGGCTGCTCCAAGCAGCCGGGCTGCTGTCACAAGGTTACTACAAGCAGGAGAACGTGGTGCAGAAGTCGCTCGACGTCAAACTGGCTGATATCCATGCCGACCCGAGTGGCTCCAAGGCGTTCATCATCGCCGATGCCAAGGACGCTGACATGGCGTTCGGCATGGGTTCGGCTGGAGCATCACCCGAGCGACATGACGGCGAAGTCCGCTTCAAGACGCTGGCCGACTATCGCCAACAGATCCGCGAGATCGTCAAGCAAGGCGTGGTCGACATCATGTTGATGTCGACGCACACGAACGATCTGCTGACGATTCAAGAGCGAATTTTCGATCAGTCGCACATCACGCCGGCCGCCCGGGCGAACGACACCACCGACATCCACATCGCTCGTGGAGGCAGCACTTACCAGGCCCCCTCCGTGCCGTTTCGAACGGCGGCGCTGGACCACATTCAGTGCGGGCATCTGGACTGTAAGCCTGAAGAACGGACCCGGGGCGCCGACTTGGGGCTGTACTCGATCACGTTCAATAACGACCCTGTCCGCGACCTGGAAGCGATCCAGCAGTTTAAGTTTTTCCGCGAAGAAGCCGAACGCAAAAAATTCCGCTACTTCTGGGAAATCTTCGATCCGAATGTGTCCGGCGCGGTTGCTCCGGAGCAATTAGGATCGTTCATCAACGATCTCGTGGCTCGAACATTGGCGGGGGTCGCAACGGCTGGTCGCCCGGCGTTCCTGAAGATCGTCTACCACGGTCCAAAGGCGATGGAGGAACTCGTCCGCTACGACCCGCATCTCGTCGTCGGAATCCTGGGTGGTTCAGCGGGCACGACGCTCGATGCATTCCAGTTGATTCACCAGGCGCAAAAGTATGGGGCACGTGTCGCGCTGTTCGGTCGCAAGATCAATCAGGCCGAGAACCAATTGGCGTTCATCGAATTCCTGCGATTGATCGTCGATGGAATCATCAGTCCTGAAGAAGCCGTCCGAGCCTACCATTCGGTGTTGGAGAAACTAGGCACGCAGCCTCATCGGTCGTTGGAAGAAGATCTGCAACTCAAGACGGGAGTGATGAGCTACGGCGGAAATGGGACCACGATCAGTGCGCCGCCGCCGCCTCAACCCAAACCTGTAACTCCCGTACCCGCGGCCGAGTCGGCGCCTCCACCGCCCGTTCCGGCACCGGCCACTCCCGTCGTCGAAGAGACTGTGATAGCCGCCACGTCAGCCCCCGCAAAGTCCACGACCTCTAACGCGAGTCCTCCGAACTTCGCCAAGATGACCTCGGACGAGCGGTTGGCGTATCACCGTGAGCGTTTGAAGAGAATCTTCGGATCTTGACACCGTAGCATGGCCGCCCCCGGCCGTGGTATTTAGATATTGCATCTAACCAGGCTGTGCGCGTTCGTCTTTGGAAACGTTGGCCAGAGACCGTGAGCAGAGCACCGTGCCTGAGTGGGGCGGCAGAAACAACTACGCAGGTGAGCCGGGTGCCGTAAGGCCCCGGATGAATGCCTGACGTGGAATTGCTGCTTGAAGAAGATCCGGGGGCTGACGCCGCCCGGCTCACCTACATAAATAGTTCGGCACCTCTATTTCGTCTTGCGTGATCCATTGAGGAGGCTGCACGTGAACCGTCGAGACGCCTTGAAGATACTCGCCTTGGCTGCGGCCATGCCGTGCGCAGCAGCCGAATCGACACCGAAGCAACCGCTCGGCCTGGTTATCCATTCCTATTGGATCCGACGCGAGCGACCTCTCGCCCCGGCTTACGGCAGCATCGCCGAACCGTTGGCGTTTCTCGAAGTTGCCGCCAAGCTGGGCGCGCGAGGAATTCAAACAAAGCTGAGCGGACTTGACCAACCAGCCATTGCCGCGCTGCGTGAGGCCACCGAGCGTCTTGGTATGTACGTCGAAGGGACTGTCAATCTGCCCAAGGACGAGGGCGACCTCGCGCGGTTCGAAGCGGATGTTGTGTCATCTAAGGCAGCGGGTGCAACCGTGCTGCGATCGGTCTGCATGAATGGCCGGCGGTATGAGGTATTCGATTCGTTGGAGAAATTTCAGCACTTCGCGACGCAGTCCTGGTCATCATTGGTCCTGGCCGGGGGCATCGCTGCAAAGCATCAGATTCGCCTGGCCATTGAAAATCACAAGGACTGGCGGATCGATGAAATGCTGGGCTGGCTAAAACGGCTGAGCAGCCCGAACGTGGGAGTCTGCCTCGATACGGGCAATAGCATGGCGCTGCTGGAAGATCCACACGCGGTTGTCGACGCCTTCGCCCCTTGGACCTTTTCGACGCACGTCAAGGACATGGCCGTTGAGGAATACCCTGCAGGATTCCATCTGTCGGAAGTTCCGTTCGGAGATGGCTGCCTGGACTTGAAACGCGTGTTCGCGACCTTACGCAAGGCTCGTCCTGAAGTACGATTTAACTTGGAAATGATCACGCGCGACCCGTTGAAGGTTCCTTGTCTCACGCCGAAGTACTGGGAGACATTGGGTACAGTCAGTGGTCGCGAACTGGCTGACACGCTGAGCCGAATTCGACAACACAAGTCTGCTCAACCGCTGCCCAAGGTGTCGCCGCTGACGCATGCCGAGCAACTGCGGGTCGAGGCGGACAACATCAATCGCTGCCTAAAATATGCGGCTGAGCACCTGGCATGAGGCAATTGTATGTGCTTGTTTGGGAACGAAAGCTTGAGTTCCCGTGCCACTGTTTTTCGATTGTACTCAAGCGACAAACAGTGCTTCAAGTGAATTGAAAAGCATTGTTTAACAACTGAGTACAGTTGCGAAACAGTGGCACGTCAGTCCCACTCATTCGCTCTGGCAGAACGATCGTCATCTCGCCGCCTGTTGATCCCTCGTCTGGCGGAATTCGTCACCCGGATTCCAGGTCGGCAATTGATCCGCGTTGGCCACATCGCGCGCCAAGTCCAACGCGAATCCCGCCAGGACCGCGAAGCCCGAAAAATCCCAGTCCGCCTGCAGTTCATCCTGGGGCGAATGATAGGCCTTATCGTTGAACAGCTTGGCCGCTTGAACGGCATAATCCTTAGGCTTGCCGACTACCTTGGTCCCTGCTGAAACTGAAAACGCCGGGACCCCTGCCTGGGCCATTGAGAAATGATCTGACCGATAGAAGGCACCCAGATGAGCGCGGGGGTCGGCTTCGATCTCCAGATGATGTCGCTCGGCATCCGCTTTAACCAGCGGCCAGATCGATGTGCGGTCGGCCCCGGTCAGCACGATCGATTCGAGTTTTCCCAGAGGAAGAATCATGTCGAAGTTCAGATTCAGCGCCGTCTTGTTGAGTGGCACGATGGGATGGCGGGCATAGTATTTCGAACCCAGCAATCCTTTTTCTTCGGCCGTGACCGCCAGAAAGATAGCGGATCGCTTGGGCATGGGGGACTGAGCCGACCAGGCTCGCGCGAGCTCCAGCAGTAGTCCGCATCCCGTCGCGTTGTCGGCCGCGCCGTTGTAGACCGTGTCACCATTCACGGCCCGTCCAATTCCTAGGTGGTCCCAGTGTGCTGTAAAGATCACAGTCTCGGCTTTGAGTTTCGGATCACTTCCCTCAGCCATCCCGATGACATTGTGGCTGACAAAATCTTCAATCTTGGTCGAGATATTTCCCTTCACGTTGACGCCCAGCGAAAACGGCTTGAACCCTTTCGTGTCGGTTTCTTTCAAAGCCTGATCGACCGTGCGACCCGACAATCCTAATAGCTTCTCGCCGGCTGCTCGCGACAACCATCCGGCAAACGCCAGCACCGGCTGCGCCGGGTCGCGTTTGAGTTGGGCACCTTCGAGGCGACGGACGACGGTGTAGGGATATCCCGCCGTGTCATCCGTGTGAATGATCAGGCAAGCTTTGGCTCCCCGACGAGCCGCTTCTTCGAACTTGTAGCTCCAGCGGCCGTAATACGTCAGCGCTTTGCCACCGAAGTATTTGAGATCGTCGGAAGGAGGCTCGTTGGTGAACAGCACCACGACTTTGCCCTTCACGTCAACATCTTTGTAATCATCCCAATCGAATTCCGGAGCCGTGATGCCGTGCCCCATGAAGATCGCTTCAGCATCGAACGTTTCCAGTGCCTGTTGAGTCTGCACGAAGCCCGCGAATCCATCTTCGCAAGGGATGTCATAGCTGCTGCCATCTTTCACGACTTGCAGCGTCGACATCGGACTGGTGGTGACCCGGACGAGCGGCACCGATTGAAAGTACGAGTCTTGCTCGCCAATTCGCTTCAATCCAATCTTGGCGAACTCGTCGGACAAGTATTCGGTGGCCAGGACTTCACCATTCGTCCCGGGAGCGCGTCCTTCGAACTTGTCGCTGGAGAGAACCGCCACTGCCGACTTGATTCGATTCGCGTCAATCGAGAACTGTTCGGCTTGCAACGTGCCACAGATCAAACACATTCCGAGCACCAGCAGAGAAAATCGATAGGCCACGTGCGGCTTCCTTTTTCCAGGGCTACAGTCCTGCCTGAGAGCTGGCAGGTCCGTCGATGGGGCAATTAGGCGATTACTTACGAAGTTCGGCGGGATCCAGAGTGGATTCTTCGAGGGCCATGATTTGCTGAAATCTTGTCATGACTTCCGGCGAGGCTGACAGGGGAAGATTCTGTTCGAGCACAATCGATTCGAGGGCGTTGATCAGCCGCCGGAACTTCACGGCCCGCAGCTCATGCAATTCGGCTTTCTTGGCATCCTCGGCCCGTTGTTTCAATCGATCTTCGTAGCCCTTCCAACCGGGCAATTGTTTCAATTCAGCGACCAGTTTTTCCTGATTGTCGGCTTTCAAGAGCTGCGATTCGTTCCAGTGCCGCTCATCGCCCAGTTCGGGCCATTTCTCCGCGACTTCGCGAAGCAAGTCACGCCGGGCCGAGCCTTGACGACGGCCGCCCCGCCCCTGAAACCGTCCGGCACGGCGGTGATCTTCTCTCGCGGCCAACACCTTCTGCACATCATCGTCCAAGGTAAATCCGAGAGTATTCGCCAGGCGAGTCACGATCCGTCCCGAGGCCGGCCGGCCTCGGGTGATAAAGCTTTGCAGTGTGCCATTCATGGTCGCATAGACCGGCGGGGTGGCTGGCTGCTCCGCAGGATCGGCAACCGGATTGCCATTCTCAGTTTTGGAGTCTGAGTCGGCAGCGTCTTCTTTTGGCTTTGGAGGACTCAGCCGGCTGTACGCCCGGAGAAGCACTTCCGACGTTCGCAAAGGGATATCGATTGTCTCGCCCGCTGTTACGGCATAAGCGTAGGCTTCGGCGAACGAAATACTGCCGTTGCCATCAATGTCACAGTTGTGAATCGGCACGCCATTACGACTGCGACCGGCAATGGCCCCCCAGAAGTAGCTGCTGAATTCTTCGTCATGTTCGATGTCCGGCCGGCATCCAGCCGCGGGAAGATCGTATTGCTGGGCAAAGAAGCCGGCTCGCAATTGCGGCTGTAGACCCTTGTCTTTATCGAGACCCTGAAAGATGGTATGCCCGAAGCCCCCGCAGTAGCATTGAGCCATCACCATGACAACGGGCACCTGGGGCGGCAGCTTATTCAGCCAGTCGGAGAACTCGCGCGCGGTAATTTCCTTATCGTTCCAGCAATCAATCGTCGTATTGAATGCGTCCCGTTCCGGGCCTTCGCTGCCGTGTGCGGTCACATAGACAATCAATCGATCACCGCTGCGCGCCAGACGGGCGATATTTTCCAGATAACTCTTGATCAGAGCCGGATCAAGCGGCCCGGAAACTTGCGGGATTTGATGATTGCGGTAGGCCACATACTCCTCGCCGCGACGGCGATGGAGCGAGGCCAGCAGGTCTGTCGCCGGGGTTTTACTGACGGCCGGCGTGTCGGCCACAATTTGCAGGTCAGCCGCAGGATCATTGCCGTCAGCAAAATAGACATTCAGATGCGATGGACTGGGATGCTTGGTCGCGAGCAATCGCTGGAAGAACACGACATTCGCTTCGAGCGATGCCTGATTGCCTTCCGGTTCATAGCCGCCGCCGATTGTCAAAAAATAATCGGTGGCAGAGACTTTCGGCGGATTACAGATCCAGCAGATGAGGACCAATAGCACGTGACCGAGCAGCAGTCCGTGTCGTCGAATCGACAAGTTCATCATGTGCGGCTATCCGTCGAGAAATCGGGCATTCCACAAGTCGTGTCGGGGCCGTCGCAGGTTAACGTGCCCGTGAATGTCATACCAGTGACTGTCGTTATGATGCAATCTCAAAGTTTCTGAGTGAGCGGACAACAAAATGCGGTCCGACAGTCACGAATCGTTTGTTACCAGTCATGCCTTGGGCTTTCCTCGTTTTCCGCCCGTGGAGTCGCCCTCGTTTTCCTCATCGTATGACCTGGAAATCCGAAATGAACGCAACCGTGACGCGAGCGTCGCCGGATTGACTCCCAGCAATTCCGCCGCGCCGCCCGTCCCCGAGACTTTCCATTTCGTCTGCTTCAAGATGGCGATCAAATTGTCGCGTTCCAGAGTACGGATTTCTTGTTCGGTCAAGATGGATGGTACGGATGCGGTCCGCTTTCGTCCTGATAACTGCACAGGACTCTGTAATGACAAGTGGCGAAAATCCAATGACTGCGATGAATCTTGCGACAGGAGTGTGATCACGGCACGTTCGATGACATTCCGCAATTCCCGGATATTCCCGGGCCAACTGTAGGCATTCAACTGCGCCACTTGATCGCGCGTGAGACGCGGCTGCGGGACGCGATATTTCCGACAGTACAGCGCCAGAAAATGTTCCGCCAAGATCGTGGCATCTTCGGGACGAGCAGCCAGTGGAGGCACATCGATCGGGAAGATATTGAGACGAAAGAACAGGTCTTTGCGAAACCGGCCTTCTCGAACATCGTCCTCCAATTCGCGATTGGTGGCCGCAATCACCCGGACGTCGACACGAATAGTACGTTCATCACCGACCCGTTCAAGAGTCCCTTGTTCGAGGACCCGCAACAGCTTCCCCTGCATTTCGAGAGGAATTTCGCCGACCTCGTCGAGCAGCAACGTTCCGCGATCAGCCAGTTCGAATCGCCCGACGCGATTCTGATTGGCCCCCGAGAACGAACCTTTCATGTGACCGAAGAACTCGCTTTCAAACAGCTCGCGCGGAATCGCGGCACAGTTGACCGTAATCATCGGTTGATGTGCCCTGCGGCTTTGTTCGTGGATCGCTCGTGCAACCAATTCTTTTCCGGTGCCAGACTCTCCCTGGATGAGGACCGTGGCGTCCGTCGGTGCCACCAGGCTAATCCGGCTTCGCAAGTTTTGTACGGCCGGGCTGGTACCGACGATTTCACCATAGGACTGAACTTCCTTCACTTCACTCCGCAAGTATTCATTCTCGGTTTCTAACTGACGCCGCAACTCCTGAATTTCTGCGAACGCGCGGCTGTTCGAAATGGCGATGGCCGCGTGATCGGCAAATGCCCTTAGCCAAGCCAGGTCACTGTCGGTCGGGGATTCTCGTGTAAAGACAGCCAGCACTCCCACGAGCTGGTTCTGATTCAATAACGGTTGACCAATCAATCCCCGGATCCGTTCCGTTTGAATCCACTCCGGCTTGGCGACCCAGGGCGAATGGGGATCGATCCTCTTTTCTTCCACCGGTTGGCGAGTCTCTGCGATATGTCCAATCTTGCCCGCCCCGAACGGCATCCGGGCAAAGGCACCGTTAATACCCGACCATTTCCGTCCGGTCAGCGATCGCCCCGCGCTAGCCGTGAGTTGGAGACATTCAGACCGGGAGGCGCAGACTTCCGGTGCACGACAGGCCGGACACCGACTCTTCGGCATCACCAACCAGACGCGCGCCAGTGCTGCACCGCAATACTCGGACAGGCCATTCACCAAGACGTTGAGAACATCCTCGGCCGAATGCTTGTGCGACATCGCCAGCAGCAGGCGCCGGCTGTCGTCCGCGGTAATCAGTTGTTTGGTAGCCAATTCGTGAAACTCCACAACGACGCTTGTCGTAAATCATGTTTTTATTATTTTACACAAATGTGGATTTCCAGAAAACGTCAGTAAATCCAGCAAATATAGGATTGGCAGTTCTGCGTTTCGATTGGCCCACCTTTTGCGATCCTGCCAAACGTTCGGGTTCTTCAGTCTCTTTAGAGAGTTTCAACAAGCATCCACGCGGGAGGGCGAGGCTCCCGCCGAGCCGCCAAGTCTCTGTGACTCGGATTTGGCTCACGGCTCGGCAGGAGCCTCGCCCTCCCATCAATCGTATTGCGTAGTCCTAAAGTTAAACCGCTTTAATAGGTTGATTTGCGATGAAATCCCTGAGACGAGTCACCACCGCGTTTGGCTTACGCTGCCCCCGCTGCCAGCACGGCAAATTGTTCGTCGGCCTGATCAGAATGAATGGCCACTGTCCGGAGTGCGGCCTCAAGTTCGAACCGGAGCCCGGCTTCTACCTGGGTTCGATTTATGCGAACTACGGCCTGACGGTCCTCATGACAACGGTCAGCTTTATGCTGCTCGTGTTTGGTGTGGGCGTCAGTAAGGACTATGCGATCTGGGGCTGCCTGGCCTTTTCCGTACTGTTCCCGCTCTGGTTCTTCCGTTATGCCCGCAGCATTTGGCTTTCTCTGATGTATCAGGTCAATTCGATTGATTTTACTTCGGTCAGCGCCCAGGCCGCCGCAGACTCTGGCAGTTCGTCGAATCTTTCCCGCCTGCAATCCCACTAAGCGTTCGCCCAACCAAAAACCTCCACCTCAACGCCGATGGTCGGTGGAAATCAGTCTTTTCTCTTAATGAAAGTTTGCCATCATGAGTCATTCTGTTCTAGAAATGCCCGTCTCTCGCCCAGTCCTGACAATGGAAACCCACGAGATGAATGGCCATGACGCTCGCACGGCAGCCCATGCGGAAGCCGACGACGCCTTCACGGCGAGCCAAGTCAATGCGCTGTATCGCGACGATGCAATGACGGCCGGAATGATCGCGATCATCCTTGGCATCGCGTTCACAGTACTGCTGGGTCTGGTGATTAGCGTCAACGTCTGGACCGCGACAGCCGCCGGTTAAGCCGCATCACCGAATCGCGGCAGCCTGGGTAATGGCGCTCCGGAAAGTCGGCATCCCCGCATCGAGCTAGCGTCGTGGAAGTGACTTCAAGAGCCCGACTTTCCAAGCGTTTCCAGCAGTCCGATCACGGCCCACGCGGTGCCCCAGTAGAGGTAGAGTTCGTCGCGAACTTTCAGGCGTTCGGGATCGGTGGTATTCGTGAAATTCTTGGCTGGAGTCAGCCAGGAACCATCGGTTTGCTGCGACGCGAGCAGCCATTTGCGAGCGTCCCGAAAGACGGACGAGTCATCGCCGGCTCGGGCTTTCGCCAGCACGTAGATCGCCAGGCCGGTCGTGAGGGGATCGCTCGGTACGTCTTTTTCCCACCCCCATGCGCCGTCGCCGTTCCGAGCATCGAGCAATTGTTGACGCAGTTTCGCGACTTCCTCGTCCGAACCGAACCGACGCTCAAACAATAGCCGCGTCGCCAACCATTCGCGATTATCGGGGTTCGGTGTCTGCAGGCGTTGATAAGCAATCGCTTTCTGAATCGACGCAGATGTCTTGGGATTCGTTGTGTCGTAAGAGGCAAGCGCGAGCGTCATCCACATCGTGGTCGTTTGATTCGCCGTGGGGGCCGTCCAGCGGCGCATCCCGGTGAACTGAGCACCCGGCATCCATGAGCCGTCCGCCAATTGAATCTGGCTCATCAGGTCGATCACACCGCCGCGAAATTCAGGTTGAGTCAGGACATTCGCAGTCCCTTCGCTGGCGATCAGCAATGGGCCCAAGGCCTCGAGGCCGCCTCCCACACGATCGAAGATATCAATTGTCCGCTCGGAAATCTTCAGCAGAGTCGCCCGGTGCGACTTCATTTCGTCTTCAGTCAGCAGCGGCGTCAGCTCCGCCAGGAACTCAGCTTCCGTCTCGAACTTGCGTAAGACCAACGGCTTGAGCTTGTCTTTCACGGCTTGCGGCAGCGTCGCCGATTCGGGTCTGCCGAGATCGTAAGGCCGCAACCGGAACAGAACGCGATTGGCGAGCGAATCTTTCCGAGTCCACTCGTCCCACTCCGCCAACTTCTGGGTATCGACGTTGATGCCTTGCGCCTGAGCCGATCGATGGGACCACAGCAGGTACGGCACATGATGGCACGACATGCAATTCCGTTCATTCATCCAGGCCACTCCCTCTTCTTCCAGAAAGGGGAGGCTGCGCGATACCGCATTCCGAACCGCAGCATCGTTGACCTGAACCGTATCATCAGCCCGGGCCACAGCGCCGAGGGTCCCAAAGCAAAACAGGGTCGCAAAGATCACACGGGGCATCGTCGACCTCACTCGTTTGATGGCGCCTCCAAATCAAAAAAATCACCGATGCGGCCGCCAAGCCGCCCCGGTTGGGGATCAAGAAGCTTCTGCTTCAGTCTACCGCCATTCGACGGGACTGTGAATCCACGTTCCGCATACGCCTATGGCGCAGGGTGGCCCAGGTTGCTCGCAACCTGGGTCTACAGGAAGCACTCGGCACGAGCGATCGGTCGAGAACGTCAAGAAATGGATCTATCGTCGATCGGTGAAGTCTCGTCGTTTGTCGCTCATGCTGAGAGTGCACACAAGTCTTTTAGACTTTGCGTCCAAAATCAGTTGGGTACGATGTGAATGGAGTCGTTAACGAACAAGTTGAGTTGTCGCACGTGCCTCCTGCAGCCCCAGGTTGCGAGCAACCTAGGCCACCCTAGCCCGCGTCAAAGCGCTACGTCCATTCAGGACTGTGGCATTCTGCGCGGAGTGCATCAAAGCGGCTTTGCAGAGCTTCCATGTATTCGTCGCGATTGCCAGTCCAGCCCACGGGCTCGCCCACGAAAACATCGACAAAGAATGGAACCAGCAGTCCTTCACCGCGAGGTAGCGCTTTGCCCAAGCCGTGAAGAAATACCGGTGTCACCGGAATCTGCGGGTAGCGTTTCGCAATATGAGCGATTCCAGTTCGGAACTCGGCAAGTTGTTCTGGTTCGCCACGTGAGCCTTCTGGAAACAGGATCAGGATGTCTCCTCGATCAAGTCCGGCACAGATACCAGCCAGAGGGTCGTTGCGAACTCCGGCCATATTTCGTTGGAGCGGATGGATGCCGATAATCTCGGTCGAAAACCATGCCAACCAGCGATTCTTCAAAAAATAGTCTGCGGCTGCCACCGGGTGAACGCTCTTTAATCGCCTCAAGCCAAATAGCGTCATTAACACGATGGCATCCAGGTGGCTGTTATGATTGGCCACGACAATTGCCGGACCAGCTTCCGGCAACAGGTGACGTCGCCGCACGTTCAGTCCGAGAACGATTAGCACGACCGGCTGTACGATCAGCAGAAAGAACAGGAAGCGCAGTAGGCTGCTCAAGAGCGTCTCCGAGAGAGGCTAGAGAATGTCGAGCGATGGTCAACCGTAGCAGTAATATATGAAATGAAAGAACAGTGGCGCCGTATAGGTCAGGCTATCGACGCGGTCAAGAATTCCGCCATGTCCCGGCAAGATTGATCCGGAATCTTTAATCCCCAGATCCCTCTTCAATGCCGAGATCGACACGTCTCCCGCAAATCCGCTGAACGCAATGATCGCGCCCGCCATGATTGCCCGCTTGAGATCCAGAATCGTTAACCAAGGGCCGAGCAGTGCCGCGAGAAGCACTGTGGAACCAATGCCGCCGAGTAAACCGGCGAGTGTTTTGCCGGGGCTCACGGTCGGAACGACTCGAATACGGCCAAACGATTTGCCCCAGATATACTGGGCGACGTCATTGAACTGTGTCAGCAGCACCAGTAACACCAGCAGACCAACGCCCGGAGCCATCGTCTGAGCTCCCGTCGATGAGCGAGGAGTGATCCGTGGCAAATCGCCGACTTTCAACATAAGCAGCATTGCAGTATGAGAGAGACTGAATACCGTCGTCATCAATCCCCAGTGAAGTGTGCCAACAGCGCGCAGAAATCCGTCGGTTTGTCCGATAGACACCATTCGTGCGGGCAGTAAAAGAAACATATATACTGGGATAAATACGACAAACATTCCGTACCAGCCTGTGTAGGCCCAGTAGTATTGAATCGGAATACTTAAATAGGCCCAGAACAGCACGCGTCGATCGGCCCTTCGAGTCGGCACTAAAGAGAGAAATTCTTTCAATGCCAGAAAACTGACGAATGCCAGAAACGTTACCGATGCGCCTGGACTCAGCAAAACAGCAATGCCGAACGTCCATGCGATGGCCCACCAGGTGCGAACGCGCAATCGCAATTCCGTGTCATCTCGATCGGGACGCAGTCGCTTGCGGATACGGACCAGAATGCTGGCGATCAGCAGCGCGGCAGCGATGCCACAGAGTGTGATGCCGACTTCCGGGGAAAGATGGTCCGGCCTGGTCATCGTGTGGTTCCTATTGTCCCGCGCGCTCGCGCATCCTCGCTGCTATGACTCGTAACCGGCGCGTCGCCGTGACGACACCGCCGACAACAATCATGGCAAGTGAAACGCCGACAATTCCCAGGCCAGTACTTTGATGAATTGGCTGATATGCGCTCGGAAGAACGGCGCACGCGACACAAGTGGCGGTCATCAGAGCCATCCGCTGGGGCTTTGCAAACGGCCCGAGAAAGACCTGTCCGACTCCGACGCTGGCACCGATCGCGCGAACATACGCCACAAATACCGCGACTAGCGAAGCGGTCAGGCCAAGAATCGGGCTACCGCCAAAAGCAAACCCGGCACCCGCCAGAATTGCTGGATCCGACAGTCGATCAGGAACTTCATTGTAGAGGTCGCCCACAGCAGACGCCTTGCCCCCCTCGACCGCCACCATCCCGTCCAGCAGGTTCGCGATTAATCTGAGTTGAATGCTGACTGCTGCAGCCAACCACAACAAGCGACGAGTGATGTCGCCACCGACGTGGGACGTTGCCGCCAGGCAGCATCCTGCTGCCGCACCTGCAAAGACGCTGGCGACGGAGATCGAATTCGGTGTCACCCCGCTCTTGGCAAGAGTCGCAGCCAGCCACTGAAAGAACGGCCACTGTCGGGTCTTCAATGGGCGGCGACCGGCCACTTGCACTGACGCAGAGCCACTGGAAAGAGTCTCTTTTCCAGTCGAGGAAATCGGTTTGGAATCAGAGCCGGATGGTGTGTCTGCGTCATCGATCATTGACGCCCCATTAGATACATGCCGCCGATGATCAGTATCATTCCCGCAATGTTGGCCGGACGTATGGGTGTTCCAAACGCAAGTAGACCGATGATCGCTGCCCAGATGAAAGTTGTTGCATAAATGGGATAGAGGACGCTCAACGCACCGCCGCGCTTAAAGGCAGCGACAAAAAGAACCATCACTGCGACGTAACAGAGAACGCCACCAGCCAGCCGTGGATTGAGCACATAACTCCTTACCGAGCCCGTCGCCGCGTCAGCACCGGATTTATACAGAAACTGGCCAATGGCACCGAGAAGCGAAGCGACGAGAAACAACACAATCGACACAAATGGCGTGCGCATAGTTCGCGATCACTCCCTGTGCGGGAACTGATTGTGAAATGTGGAAATGCTCTATCCTCGGAGATAATCGTGAACCTGGAGTAAGAAATCAAGTTTTTCTGGCGCGCGTGAGTCCGACACACTGAGGTTTCTTCGTTGATTTGATCGATGTCACCACCGGCCAGATGGCTTCTGCTTAGTCCGCCGATAGAGAGACGGCGAGGGCTGGCACTCTTAAGGTGGCGTGGAGCCCAAATGGTGAGCTGCTAATAAGTCATCCGATAGTACTCCGTCCGCGGGTTTAGTTCTTCTAAGAATCTCGGCTACGTGGTTGCAGATCCAGAGATTATCGGGAAATGTTCGAGGACTGTGTTCCCGGGACTTAACTTTGGCGTGTTGAGCGTCGATGTACTGTTCGAACATTACGGCGACGGTTGTGGTCATGACTCTTCGGATTCAATTCGGAGACGGCTTGCAATCGATCCTCGTTTTTAAGATACTTCCGCAGTGCCGCATCGGGATCTCTGAGCGGCCGAAATAGTCGATTTTTTTCCGTAATCTCCTTGCACCAAACTCCCCTGGCGTAAGCGGTTAAGGGAAAGTCAATCGCTGGCCGCCATAGCTCAGTTGGTAGAGCGATGCTTTCGTAAAGCATAGGTCCAGGGTTCGAGTCCCCGTGGCGGCTCTTGGTTTGCTGATTTTTGTCAACTTCCGAATGCCCAACTCCTGAACTAGTCAAGAGTTGGGCATTTGGCGTTCGTGCGGCCAGAGGTCTCCCGGTGCGAGATTCTAAGCCTTCTTCGGGCGTCAACATTGGCGATCTGAGCTCCGCGCCGATCCTCGCGAATCCTGATCCCGCCGGAGCGCACTTTCGACCAATCCGGCCGCTAAGTTTTGGCTGTTCAACTCGATCTACCGAACAGCGCACGGATTGGTTGGCCGTCGGCCAGTCGGAACGGGCGTTCGGTCCGGTCGCGGATTTCATCGGTGGGATCCAGACCGAAGCGCCAGAAGACCGTAGCGGCCAGGTCGGCCGGGGTGATCGGATTGACGTCGGGATACGCGCCGAGCGAATCGCTGGAGCCGTAAACGAGACCCTGGCGTGCTCCGCCTCCTGCGATGACGCCGCTGTAGCAGAAGGGCCAGTGGTCTCGTCCGGCTGCACCATTTACCCGCGGACTGCGGCCAAATTCACCCACAGCCACAACCAGCGTCGATTCCAACAGGCCGCGTGTGTCGAGATCCTCAATTAACGCAGCCAGACCTTGATCCGCTGGCGGTAGCAAACTGTTCTTCAACAGCGAAAAATTGTTGCCGTGAGTATCCCAGCTTTCGGCTCCATTGATCTTGCGATCGTAGACTGCGACGAACTGCACGCCCGATTCCACCAGCCGCCGCGCCAACAACAGGCTTTGTCCGTGTTTCGTGCGGCTGTACCGATCACGCAGAGCGGCAGGCTCGGATCGTAAATCGAACGCACTCCGCACGGAATCCGATTCCAACAGTTCCATCGCCATGCTGCGGAAACCTCGGAACGGACTGGACGCGTCGCGAGTCCCCGCCAGGCGGCCTGTGCTCTCCAAATTCTCGAGCAGTCCCGATCGGCGGGCTAATCGCGCCAGACTGGTCCCGTCTGAGAATTCCAATTCAGGCAGCCGGAAATCGGGATGGCTGGGATCTCCTTCGATCTGAAAAGGCTCATACGCCGGACCCAGGAAACCGGCCGACTGGCCGGGGACATCAATTTCGTTCCACATCCGGTGAGGCAAGGCGACAAACGGAGGCATTCCTGGTTGTTGTTTGGCTCGCGCGCGACTGATCGATGATCCTATGCTCGGTGGATCGTTGATGTCTTGCCCCACAATCAGTTGATCGCCGCGCAATGGGTCTCGACCGATCAGCGTTGTGAATGCGGCAGGCAAGTGGTTGGTCAATCCGTGATGCAAGCTGCGTATGACGGTCAAGCGGTTGGCGATTTTTGACAGGTGCGGAATATGCTCTGAAGCCCACAAACCCGGTACGGCGGTCTGGATCGGGCGAAATTCGCCTCGGACTTCGACGGGAGCTTTCGGCTTCATGTCCCAGGTATCAAGGTGACTCGGCCCACCTTGATAGAAGACGAAAATGCAAGACTTCACCGGGGCTAACGCGCTCGATGCGGTTTCATTAGAGACGGCGCCGCGAACGGCACGTGAGGACGTCAGTCCGGCCAGCGCGACTGTTCCAATTTGAATCCAGTGGCGGCGGGTCAGGGGATGAGCGGAAATCGGCGGCTCCAGGCTCGCGGGAAATGGTTGACGTCCACTCATGAGCCGACACTTCATCCGGGTCGTAAAAGGAAGCTCGACACTGTGATGTAGCAGCCATCTTATTGAGGTTGGCAATTACTGTCGAGAGGCTATCGCAACCGGTCCGATCTGCGCTTGACGCCGGTTCTACCGCTCTTCAAGCTAATGCTCTGTCACATCAAGGATTTGGGGCGATCTGGACCATTGCGTTTCCCACGTATTCGGCGGACACACGGAGCTGTCTTCCACCGAAAAGCTGCTTGTCGCTCAAGGGCCATCGACAAACAGTGGTACAGCGAACTCATTTCCGATGGTGATAGAGCACAAGCACAGCGGGCGCTTCATTTTTTCGTCCGCCAGGCAACGGGTTCCGGAATCCATTGGATTCCCAAATCCTTCAATCTGATCGGCAAGGGAAGTTATGCTGTTCAATTTACGGGCGCTGTTGCGCGCCTGGGCCGGAATCAGGAGCGACCGCCGGCCGCGTCTTAGCCGTCGAGCCAAGCTCCACAAGATGGCCGTTCAGGCCGAGACGCTCGAAAACCGGCTGATGCTGACGCCGGATATCTATGTCGTCCCCGGCGTCTCCACGGATCAAATCGACGTCTCGTTTAATCTCACCAAACAGGACACGAAGTTTAAGAATGAAATTGGCGTGTTTGTGGTGGACGATGCCACCGGAGCCGTCGACGGCAAACTGCCTGGAACGGCCGACTATGCCCGCGCGGTCATGCACAGCCCAGATCGGCATGTGCTCTTCACCAGCGGCGGACATCCCGGAGTTACCCAGGATCTGACGTTTGCTGGCGGAACGTTCCTGGCCTTCTATCTGGTGAAGAAGCACAGTTCGGCCCTTTTGCTGTCTCACGATCATCACACGAAATTCCCGAACAGCCCGACGGTCTATTTCTCATCCGAGAATCAGTCACGCGATCATTTTGACCACGCCCGCAGCGTCGTCCTGGCTAACGGCAGCACCGAGTATCAATGGAAAGACTCTAAAGGGGGCCAGGACCACGAATACGACGACGCGGTCTACACAATCACCGCCACGGTCCCCACACCGGCCGCGCCAACCGTCAGCTTGAGTCACGATACCGGGACTAGCGCGAGCGATCGTCTCACATCTGATCCGGCCATCGGGGGGGCGGTTGCTCCCAATACAGTGGGACTGGAAGCGGCATTTGTTACCGGCAGTGGGACGCCAACGTTCCAGGACATCACCGCGAACCTGGACGGTGGAACTTACGCTCTGACTGCCGCTGATCTGGCAACACTCAACGGCGGGGCACTGACCGATGGAACCTATAGGCTGCTCGTGCGCTCGCGCGATGCTTCAGGGCGACTTTCGTCCAATGCCTCGCTGGCCTTTACTCTGGATACGACGGTTCCGACTCCGACGGTCACACTGTCCCACGATACAGGTGCCAGCAGCACCGATGGGCTGACCACCGATCCCACTGTTCACGGTACTGTCACCGACAGTCACGGGATCGTGACATTGGAAGCGGCTTTCGACCTGGGGACAACGCCCGTCTTTCACGATATTACGGGAAAGTTGGCGGGCGGCGCGTTCACACTCTCCGCCGCAGATCTGGCGGTCATTCTCGGTTCGGTGCTGATTGACGGGCCTTATCGACTACTCGTTCGCGCACACGACGCGGCGGGGAATGTTTCCAGCGCGGGGGCTCTCCAGTTCACGCTCGACTCGTCGGTCAACGCACCGACCCTCGCCTTGGCTAACGACACCGGCGCCAGCAATACCGACGAGCTGACTTCCGATGGAACGGTTCAAGGTACGGCGGCTGATGCCAACGGAATTGCCAGCCTCGAAATGGCTTTCGATTTCGGGGCAACCCCTGTCTTCCACGATATCACCGGCAAGCTCATCAATGGAGCTTTCACGCTCAACCCTGCCGATCTGGCGACGGTCCTTGGTGGATCGCTGGTGGATGGCAGCTACCGCGTGCTCGTACGAGCTCGCGACGCGGCCGGGAATGTTTCCGCCACCAAAGCATTGTCGTTCGTGCTCGATACCAGCGTGAGCGTGCCCAGCGTCAGCCTGGTGAACGACACGGGAGTCAGCAGCACTGATCGCTTGACATCCGATCCGACGATTCAAGGGACGGTTGCCGATAGCAACGGCGTCGCGACGGTCGAAGTCGCGTTTGATCTCGGGACGACACCGGTCTTCCACGATATTACGAACCAGGTCTCGAACGGTGCGTTCGCACTCAGCGCGGCAGACCTGGCCACGATTCTCGGTAGTCCGCTGAACGACGGCACTTACCAATTGCTGGCCCGAACTCGCGATCAGGCGGGGAATGTCTCGGGTGATACTGCTCTGAGCTTTACGTTTAAGCTCGACACGGTTGCCAGCGCACCGACCGTAGCGTTGGCGAATGATACCGGGACCAGCAGCACAGACGGCCTGACATCAGATCCGACAATCCAAGGGACGGTGACCGATACGAACGGTATTGCGTCTGTAGAAGCCGCGTTCGATTTGGGATCACCTCTCGTCTTTCATGACATCACCGGCAAGCTGGTGAATGGCAGTTTCACCCTCAGCACGGCCGATCTGGCGACGATTCTCGGCTCCCCACTGATTGACGGCGATTACCATTTGCTGGTCCGAGCCCACGACAATGCCGGGAATGTCTCGGCCCTCGCGTCGCTGATTTTCACTCGCGATACCACAGTCAATGCGCCCAGCATTGCGCTGGCGAACGATACCGGGGCGAGCAACACTGACAGGGTAACGTCCGATCCGACGATTCAGGGCACGGCGTCCGATGCCCACGGCATCGCAGCACTTCAGGCAGCCTTCGACCTGGGCACGACGCTCGTGTTTCATGACATCACGGCCAAGCTGGTCGATGGGGCCTTTACGCTCAGTCCGGCAGATCTGAGCGCGCTGCTCGGTCTGCCACTTGCTAACGGCGATTATCGGCTGGTAGTCCATGCGGTCGATGCCGCGGGGAATGTTTCCAGCGACACCGCTTTGACGTTCACGCTGGCGCCGGATTCTTCAATCGGTGCGCCGACGCTGTCCCTCGCGAACGACACGGGAAGCAGCAATTCGGATCGAGTGACCTCGGATCCCACGGTTCAAGGTTCGGTTGCCCCGGCGGCCAATGTGGTGACTCTTGAAGCCGCGTTTGATGTGGGGACGCTGCCGGTGTTCCATGACATCACTGGCAAGCTCAGCAACAACGCCTTCACCCTGAATCCTGCCGATCTGGCCGCGGTTCTCGGTGCGACTTTGACCGACGGAGATTATCGGTTGCTCGTTCGTGCGCGCGACAACTCGGGTGATATCTCCGGAGTCACCGCACTGACCTTTACGCTCGACACCAGCGTGACCGCGCCGACCGTAGCGTTGGCGAACGACACCGGAGCCAGCAGCACTGACCGCTTGACGTCCGACGCGACGATTCACGGGACGGCCGCTGACTCGCACGGGATCGTTGGACTGGAAGCGGCGTTTGATTTGGGAGCCAATCCAGCCTTCCAGGATCTGACGCCCCAGCTGACGAACGGAGCGTTTACATTCAGTCCGAGCGATCTGGCGACGTTGCTTGGAGCACCACTGGTCGATGGCAGCTATACGTTGCTGGTTCGAGTGCGCGATGGGGCGGGGAATCTTTCCGCGACAACAACTCTAAGCTTCACGCTCGATACGTCGGTCGTCGGCCCCAGCGTTTCATTGGCCAACGATACGGGAGACAGCAATACAGACCGCTTGACCTCGGATCCATCGGTTCAAGGGACGGCCGCCGATCTGCATGGCATTGCCAGGCTAGAAGCGGCGTTCGATCTGGGTGGCACGCCGGTGTTTCATGACGTCACGTCCAAGTTGACGAATGGCACCTACGTGCTGAACGCCATAGACCTGGCCGCGGTCTTGGGAACGACGCTTCCTGATGCTGACTATCGATTGCTGGTCCGAGTCCGCGATGGTGCCGGGAACGTGTCCGCGAATACGGTGCTGACTTTCACGCTCGACACGACCGTCAATGTACCGGGTGCGGTTTTGGCCAACGATACCGGTAACAGCGACACCGACCACCTGACGTTCGATTCGACAGTCCAGGGTACGGCCGCTGACCTCCACGGCGTTACGTTGCTCGAAGCCGCGTTTGATCTGGGCACGACACCCGTGTTTCACGATATCACCGGCAAGTTGTCCAACGGCGTCTATACGCTGACGCCTGGAAACCTGGCGGGCATTCTGGGTGTCAACTTGGCCGATGGCCATTACCGGCTGCTGGTTCGCGCCTATGACTCCGCGGGAAATGTGTCGAACAACGCGGTCCTCAATTTCACGCTCGATACGACTGTCGGCCCACCCACGGTGGCCTTGGCCAACGACACTGGCTTCAGCAATTCGGACGGATTAACTTCTGATCCCACTGTTCAGGGAACAGGGACAGATACCGACGGCATCGCTACCTTGGAAGTCGCATTTGATGTGGGGCAGTCGCCGGTCTTCCACGATCTCTCGAACGAATTCAGCAATGGAACGTTCACGCTGAGCGTCGCCGATTTGACGACTGCGTTGGGGGGCCCGCTGGTGGATGGCGCCTACCGGCTGCTCGTGCGAACGCGTGACATTGCGGGAAATCTGTCAGCCAATGCGGCCCTGGTCATTACGCTCGATACGGTCATCGCCCCGCCGACTCTGGCGTTGGCCACCGATACGGGTGTCAGCAACACCGACCGAGTTACCTCGAACCCGACGGTACAAGGGACGATCGCCGACATCCACGGCCCGATAAAACTTGAAGCGGGATTTAATTTCGGTGGATCGACTGTCTTCCATGATGTATCGTCGCGCTTGGTGAGTGGGCAGTTTACCTTAAGTGCTGGAGATCTGGCCAGCTTGCTGAACTTTTCGATGCCCAACGATCACTACAACCTGGTAGTCCGCGCCCATGATGCGGCCGGGAATGTGTCGACCAACAATTTGACCTTTACGTTCGATTCCACCGGCCCGGCGATCACGATTGATTCGCCCGCATCGGGCCAGCTCGCGACACACAATATCACGATCAACGGACACGTCACCGATAACCTGTCGGGCGTGGCGCTGCTCGAAGCAGCCATCGATGGAGGCACCTTCGCTCCGCTGTCCATCGGCGGCGAAGGGGCGTTCAGCCTGACGACAACGTTGCCATTGGATGGAACGGCCGATGGTACCCACACGATCCATCTCCGAGCGACCGACAATGCGGGCAATGTCACTGTATTCAATGACTTTACTTTTAACTTGCAGTCCGGATGAGCCCAAAGAATTCAACGCCGGGCCTCCCAGCTCATTGTCGCTTGGCAGTGATGCTTTCTTCCTGAAAGGACCGGTCAAGCTCTCCGTGCCGATTGATAAAATAGGCATCGAGAAGGGGAGGAAGTTTGGTTGGTGCACACTGCTGGCAAGTCATGTAGGGCAATCTCACTACGCGATGGTAGAGGCGGAAACGGCCCGAGCATATCGCCCACACGGCAGCGAATGACAAATCGAACTCAGGAGAACGCCCGGCTTCTATCGCGCGCTCCGAGAAGACAGCGTTTAGCGCTGCGCTGGTGCTTCCGAACCGACACAAAAAAGATGGCTCTCACCACGGATGAGGATGCCGTTGGCAATCGGAACCGGCGACCCGATGACCGATTCGTCCATCACGTTTTCGGATAGCAGTTCGAACTTGTCGTTCGCGACGCTGGCGACGAATACGGTGCCGTCTTCACGTGGCGCGAACAGCTTGTCTCCGGCGATGAGGGGTGAGGCGTAGTAGTTCGTACGGTGCTTGGGGAACGCTCCCTCCCAGATTGTCTTGCCGGTGGCTGGATCGATGCTGGCGACTTCGCCACGGTCTCGCACGAGGATCACGCGGCCCTTGTATGCGACTGGCGTCGGGACAAACGTGCCGACATCGTCTCGTTTCCAGACATGGTTCGTCTTCGTGACATCACCGTTGCCGGTCAGCCGAATCCCATACAGACGCGGAATTCCTCGATCATTGCGACCGTAGGCAATCACGACCATGTCACCCACGATCACGGGGGTCGCGATGGACGGCCACAGCTGGTTGCCGTCGGGATTGAAGTTGCCGCACGTCCAAGTCACCTGCCCATCCGCGGCGTTGTGAATCGTGATGTGTTCCGCGCCCCACACCAGGATCGATTCCTTCCCCTGATGCTCGATGACCAGCGGCGTTGCGTAACCGTGATCACATTCGATTGGCGTCTTGAAATTGCGAGCCACTTTCCAGGCGATCTCGCCCGTCTGCTTATCGAACGCAGCCAGCCATGATTCGCCTTGATGCATCCTCGTCATGATGGCGTACTTTTCGGTCAACACCGGAGAAGTACCGTGATCCCAGAACAGCGTATCCTTCCCGAACCGCTCGACGATGTTCGTCTTCCAGCGGACCTTACCATCGAGTTCCACTGCCGCAAACGTGCCGCTCTTGAAGAAGACAAACACAGCATTTCCGTCGGTCACCGGAGAGGCATTGCTGCCAGATCCGTTGCGGTGCTTACCGGCGTTTTCTTTCCCGAAAACGGCTCGCCATTTTTCGGTGCCCTGGATGTCGTAACACAGCAGTGCGTCGTTACCTTCCGCAGAAGCGGTCAGGTAGATCATGCCATTGAGCAGGATGGGAGTGGAACATCCCTTGCCCGGCAAGGCAGTCCGCCAGGCGAATTTGTCCGCACCGAACTTGACGGGAAAATCTCCGTGCTCGACGCTGCCATTCCCCTGCGGGCCGCGCCAGGATCGCCATTCAACGGCATCCGCGGCTACTCCCGCTCGTACGGAGATGCAAATCAACACAGCCGCAGCGATCAGAATTCTGTTGAGCATTGTTAGCGAAATCCTTCGTTGATTGTGAGAGCCGATGAAGCGACAATGGGGTGGCAGCCACAAGGCTCGCTCAACCCGATAAATCGGGTTACTACGAGCGCTTGTAGTCACCTGATTCATCAGGTTCTATGCGGTTGAGCTGTGTGAAACTTTGGCGTCTGTATCTATGGCGGGTTGCCTAACTTGCACTGAGCGACAGTCGTAAGGTCGTTTCTGTATCGCGGATCACAAGGCACGCGAAAACCCGATGAATCGGGTTACTACGAGCGCCAGTATACAATCAGACGTGGCGGCTGGAACAGCGATGTCCCCACTGGGGGACGGTGCTGGCCGAACATGAACTTGCCGCGAATCATCGAGCGTGGTACGTTGCATGTTCGTTGCTCGTGCCCCTGATCTAGGATCCGCCATGACTGATTTCGCTTCGACTATGCCCTCTGCTGGACTACTGGCCGACCTGGGCCGGCGCGATCTGTTTTCGCGCACTGCAGCTGGGTTTGCGGGTATGGCCGTCGGCAGCTTGCTCTGGCAGGAGGCAGCTCGCGCGGATGTATCTGGCTCGGCCCTCGAGCCACATTTCCCCGCCAAAGCCAAAGCGGTGATCCAGCTCTTCCAGCATGGTGGCCCCAGTCACATGGATTTGCTGGACCCCAAGCCGGAATTGAATACTCGTAATGGCCAGCCGATGCCGAAGTACTTCACCGATCTCGTGAAGATTTCCCGGCATGGCAATCTGCTGGGCAGTCCGTTCAAGTTCGCCAAGTCGGGACAATGCGGTGTCGAATACTCCGAGTTGATTCCGCATACTGCCACATGTGCGGACGATATCGCCGTGATCCGATCGATGTACTCGGAACACAACAACCACGAACAGGCACTGTGGCATATTCATACCGGCCGAGTCGTCTCCGGCCGGCCGACTATTGGGGCTTGGGTCAGCTATGCACTCGGGTCGGAGAATGAAAATCTTCCGGCTTATGTTGTGCTCCGAAACGATAGTGCGTTGCCGGTGGACGGGACCCGGAATTGGTCGAGCGGCTTTCTGCCTCCGAAGTATCAGGGAGTCCACTTTCGCCATACCGGCACGCCGGTCCTGTATCTTCAGCCCTCGGGAACGGTCAGCGACAACACGCAGCAACTGCGTCGCAATCTGCTGTATCAACTCAATTCCGAACATCGGGAGCAAGTCCCACGACTGGCCCCCGAACTGGAAGCCCGTATCGCCAGCTATGAATTAGCCGGCCGGATGCAGATGTCGACCGGCGCGGCACTCAATCTCGCCGAAGAAACCAAAGAGACACAAGCCTTGTATGGGATCGGTGAGCCGAAGACTGACAGCTATGCTCGCCGCTGTTTGATTGCCCGCAGGCTGGTCGAACGGGGCGTGCGCTATATTCAGATTTTCGTGGAAGGTCAGATCTGGGACACGCATGCCAAAAACGCCGAGAGCACCAAATCGTGCTGCGAGCAAACCGACAAGCCGGTCGCCGCGTTGTTGAAGGATCTGAAGCGTCTGGGATTACTAGATCAGGTGATGGTCATGTGGGGCGGGGAATTTGGGCGGACTCCGGTGAGTCAATCGGGAGATGGCCGGGATCATCACAAGCAAGGCTTCAGCATGTGGCTGGCCGGTGGTGGGATCAAGGGCGGTCAAGCTTACGGTGCGACGGATGAGCTGGGCTATCACGCAGTGGAAAATCGCGTGATGGTCGCGGATCTGCACGCCACGGTCTTGCACCAGTTAGGGCTCGATCACAAGCGTGTGACCTATCACGTCCACGGTCGAGACGAACGGTTGACCGACGTCTATGATGCCCGGGTGTTACAGCCCTTGATTGCTTAATCGGCCAGCAGTGACACCAGCAGCCCGGCTGCTGCGGAGCAGCTGGGCTGCTATATCTCCACTGTCGGAAAGCCAGGTAGATCGATTGTTTCGGCTCTTCAAACTTCCTCTGATTGTGACGGTGGTCGCGCTCGTTCTGGTGACCGTAGTGGGAATCGGCGTGCTCGCATTGACGTTTGAGCCCGGTGCCCCGAGGCAGAACGAACGAGCGCAGATGCTTGGCCAGGGGCTTGCTGTATTGACGATCGTGCTTGTCTCTCCTTTCTGGATCTACGCAGTCCTGAAAATGGGCCAGGAGCGCCGCGCCGAATTGAAGCAAGCCAAATCGTCCGCGACGACCAAGAAGACCAAGCGCCGCCCCAAGTAGCCCTCTTGCTCCGCAAGAGGAGGGCCGAGGGCGATATCGAATTGCCGATCCAATCAGTTGCAGCGCGCGCCAGCGAGCCGGTTGGCGCCTGCCATTTCCCCGCGCAGTCCTACAGGGCTACCTAAAATTCGGGAACCGGAATCCCGTGATCGATCATGAATTCAATCAGACTATGACGAGGAATTCTGCGTCGCTGAGCACTAGCGGTCCGAAAACCTTTGAGATGACCGGCATCGAAGCAACGGACAATCGTTTGCAGGCTGACCTTGCAAATCCGAGCCGCTTCTCCGGTCGTAAAGACACGTTGAGCAACGCCGTCGGAGACATCAACCCACAACAAATGTCCGCAAGCGGGACAGGGTACATCGAACGATTCTGCGGAAGGGACAATCCGGACTTGCGCGCCGCACAGCGGGCAGTCGATCGGTGTACCGTCGGGAGTTCTGGAAGAAATCGCCATCACCTGTCTCACGGGAACCGATCAGAGGAGATCCAAGTTTCCTTTCCAGCACATTGGGATCCTAAGCTTAGAATTCCACGTGGACAAGTTGTCGC